>ERZ772881.1690-NODE-1690-length-18567-cov-74.890611_pt1 | contig 18567 bp, 17 predicted proteins | sample MGYA00580581_ERZ772881 | MGnify/ENA primary metagenome ERZ772881 (study PRJEB29015, sample SAMEA2737668) | human gut metagenome | biome: human gut; feature: human-associated habitat; material: faeces | place: China | collected 2012 ...
TTGTCCTTGCTTATCGGATGAACAGAAGCTCGCGATACTTGGGCAGTGTCCAAAGCTCATCTGCGACTACCAGCTCCAGTTTGTCGATCTGATAACGAATCGGCTGGAACTTCGACTCTACTGTATCGTGGTAGGCGACAGCCTTCTCGCGGGCATCCTCTATCTTATTAGCGACCTTACGTGCATTGACAAGGTCTTCAACACCCTTCTCAATGATGGAGGTACGCTCAGCAATTTCCTTAATGATCTTCAGGTTGCGCTCACTGAGCTTCTTGCCTTCCTCAGCGCCGAAGATAGCCATCATGTTCTCCACATTCTTGGCCAACTGGCTCTGATAGTGAGTAGCAACAGGAATGATGTGGTTCATGCTCAGGTCACCGAGCACACGAGCCTCGATCTGCAGTTTCTTGGTGTAGGTCTCCCACTTCACCTCATTACGTGCTTCGAGCTCGTTCTTCTTCATCACGCCCATCGACTCAAACATCTTGATGCTGGCCTCGTCGAGGTAGCGGTCGAAGATCACCGGACAGCTCTTCTCTGTATCCAGTCCGCGCTTCTCTGCCTCAGCGACCCACTCGTCGCTGTAACCATTGCCGTCGAAGTGGATAGAAGCGCAAGTCTTGATGTCAGAGCGCAACACATCGATAATGGCAGAGAACTTGTCCTCGCCCTTGGCAATGATGGCGTCGACACGCTTCTTGAAGTCTGTCAGAGCCTCGGCGACAGCTGTGTTCAGCACGATCATGGCGCTGGCGCAGTTAGCCTCGGAACCTACAGCACGGAACTCGAAGCGGTTGCCGGTGAAGGCAAAAGGAGAGGTACGGTTGCGGTCGGTATTGTCACGCATGATATCAGGAATCTCAGGGATGTCAATCGTCACACCCTCTTTGCCCTTGATGTTGAACAGATCCTTCTTGTCTGCCTTCTCAATATGGTCAAGAATGTCGGATACCTGCTTGCCAAGGAAAGAGGAGATGATTGCTGGAGGTGCTTCGTTGGCGCCCAGACGGTGAGCGTTGGTAGCGCTCATGATAGAGGCCTTCAGCAGACCATTATGCTTGTATACGCCCATCAGTGTCTCGACGATGAATACCATGAAGCGCAGGTTTTCCTCAGGAGTCTTGCCCGGACCGTGGAGCAACACGCCTGTGTCGGTAGAAAGACTCCAGTTGTTGTGCTTACCAGAACCGTTGATGCCGTCGAAAGGCTTTTCGTGAAGCAGTACCTGGAAGCCGTGCTTGCGGGCAACCTTCTTCATCAAGCTCATCAGCAACATGTTGTGGTCCACAGCCAAGTTGGTCTCCTCGAAGATAGGAGCGCACTCAAACTGGTTAGGTGCAACCTCGTTGTGGCGTGTCTTGCAAGGAATGCCAAGCTCCAGAGCCTGGATTTCGAGATCCTTCATGAAGGCCTGTACACGCTCAGGGATCGTTCCGAAGTAGTGGTCGTCCATCTGCTGATCCTTGGCAGAGCTGTGACCCATCAGTGTGCGACCGGTCAGCACGAGGTCAGGGCGTGCGGCATAGAGGTCCTCGTCAACGAGGAAGTACTCCTGCTCCCATCCTAAGTTGCTGATACACTTCTTCACGTTGGGATAGAAATAATGACAAACATCGGTAGCGGCAACGTTCACAGCGTGAAGGGCGCGCAGCAGAGGTGCCTTGTAGTCAAGGGCCTCACCGGTGTACGAAATGAAGATCGTCGGGATACACAGTGTGTCGTCAATGATAAACACAGGTGATGTAGGATCCCATGCTGAGTAACCACGTGCCTCGAAAGTAGAGCGGATACCACCGGAGGGGAAGCTGGATGCGTCAGGCTCCTGCTGAACGAGCAGCTTACCGGAGAACTCCTCAATCATTCCGCCTTTGCCGTCGTGCTCGATAAAAGCATCGTGCTTCTCAGCGGTACCCTCTGTCAGAGGCTGAAACCAGTGAGTATAGTGCGTGACACCATTCTCGTCAGCCCACTGCTTCATGCCTGCTGCTACAGCGTCGGCAATGCTGCGGTCGAGCTGTGCACCGTTGTCGATGACATCGATGAGCTTGTCATACACTTTCGACGGAAGATATTTGTACATCTTCTGACGGTTGAACACTTTCTTGCCGAAGAATTCTGAAGGACGCTCTACCGGAGAGATGACCTCAACGGGCTTTCTGCGCGATGCCTCAGCGACGGCATCAAATCGTAAATTAGTCATATTTCTTAATGTTGATGTTAAAGTTCTTGTATAGTGGTAGTGCCTCGTTGAGGAGGTCTCCACGTTGATTTTTTGTTTCGTCTATGCAGGTTGTCTCTGCAAATGGTTGAGAGTTATGGATGCAGTGTGAAGCCGCAAACGAAGTAAGCCTTCTGTGTGCTTGGGTTGGCATATATGCCTGCGAAGACCGGGACAGAGAAGGAGTTGGTGATTTCTATGTCCTTGCTGGCTTTCAATCCCAGGTTGGTGACTGCAAAACCGTCGGCTTTGGCGTAGAACGAAGTACGGTAAGGTACGGCACCTACTGTCGCTGTCCAGTCGAGAGAAGCCAGTTTGAAGGGTGCGGCCAACTCTACATAGGACGAATAGGCTCTGTCGCCGTCTTTGTTCACTCCGTCGCTTCCAGCAAAGTTGGTATACCAGTTGACAGCCAACGGGCCAAAGTCATAGCCGATGTTTCCCTCAAACACATGGCTCGTCTCGTGAGCCTTGTAAGCGAAGTACTTGTCGTTGGGCGAGTTAAACCAGTAGTCTGTCACGCCGATGTGGAAACCTCCTGCCGTGTATGCAGCTGTGAGGTCGAACTCTTTGGTGTCGTCTTTGTCAGACAGACCAACGTTGCCCCATGCAGATAGAGAAAACCCTTTGTAAGCTACGCCCAGTGTTGGCTGGATGCTCACGTCGCCTAAGTCCTGTCCACGCCAGATGTACTGGTTGACAACATCGGTACTGATCGTACCTTCTACTTTGTCCTGAGCCTTTGCTGTGAGCGCTGTCATGGCAATGGCAGCCAGACACATCATTCTTCTTACCTTTTTCATAACGACTTATTTTTAATGGTTCATATTGTGGCAGCACCGTCCCGAAAGACTCTCTGCCATTTTCTCTCACTTGCGTTTCTCTCGGTTTTCTCTTTAAGACCGATGTCTTACGACATGTATGTCTCTTTCTGCATCTGCAACATCTCGCTGCTTCTTGCGTCTCCGGCTGTATTCCAGATATGTCTTACTTCTTCAGTGACCACTCTGCGATGCGACGCATGGCCTCGCGTACGTCTTCGCGGTTGCCGAAGGAAGTCAGGCGGAAATAGCCTTCACCACTTGGACCGAATCCCACACCCGGTGTACAGACAATGCCGCATCCGTAGAGGAGTTGCTCGAAGAACTTCCAGCTGTCCATGCCGTCGGGCGTCTTGACCCACAGATAAGGAGCGTTGACACCGCCATAGACCTTATAGCTGAGCTTGCTGAGCGTCTCGCGCATGATCTTCGCGTTCTCCATATAGTAGTCAATGGTCTCTTGGATCTGCTTCTTGCCCTCCGGTGTGTAGATGGCCTCGGCAGCACGCTGGCTGATATAGCTTGTTCCGTTGAACTTTGTGCTCTGTCGGCGATCCCATAACTGATTGAGATTGACGCGCTGCTTACCGTCGACAGTTACGGCTGTCAACTCTTTCGGAATGATTGTATAGCCGCAACGCACACCCGTGAAGCCTGCTGTCTTACTGTAGCTGTGGAACTCTATCGCACATTTGCGTGCTCCTTTGATCTCATAGATGGAGTGTGGAATCTCCGGATCAGTGATATAAGCTTCGTAAGCGGCATCGTAGAAGAGGATGGAATCATTGCGCAGTGCAAAGTTCACCCATTTGCGAAGTTCCTCTTTCGGAAGCACCGTACCTGTCGGGTTGTTGGGGTAGCACAGGTAGATCATGTCTACGCGGCGGTCAGGAATCTGTGGCACGAAGTTGTTTTCTGCCGTGCATGGGAAATAGGTGACATCCGTCCATTTGCCATTCTCGAAGACTCCTGCGCGTCCAATCATCGCGTTGGAGTCGACATAAACGGGATAGATAGGATCTGTCACGCCGATGTTGTTGTCCCAGCGCAGGATTTCCTGGATGTTTCCGGTGTCGCTCTTGGCACCGTCGTTGATGAAGATCTCATTGAGATCGATGTGGATTCCTCTTGGCAGGAAATCGTTTTTCTGAATAGCTTCACGCAGGAAGTCGTAACCTCTCTCCGGTCCATAGCCATGGAAGGTAGCCTTGTTGGCCATTTCCTCCACCGCTTTGTGCATGGCTTCGATGACCACCGGAGCCAAAGGACGCGTTACGTCGCCAATACCCAGACTGATCACCTTGACCTTAGGATGCGACACCTTGAAAGCGTTGACCCTTTTAGCTATGTCGGCAAACAAGTAGTTGCCGGGTAACTTCAGGAAGTGTTCGTTTACTAATGCCATATTCTTGAATTCCTTTTATGTTGTTTGTTAAGTTTGTCCTTATTGTTTCCTATGCCTTTTTGGGGAGTTTACTGTGTCTCTCTCTCAGTGTCAGTCTATTTCTCTTCTGGCAAATCTATCTCTCCCTCAAAGGCGAAGGCTGCCGGTCCGGTCATATATACATGGTTGTCGTTGGGATTCCATGTGATGTCGAGATCGCCGCCGTCCATGGCGATGATAGAGTGCCTGCCGCTGACACCGAGCTTTGCGGCGGCTACGGCTGTGGCACATGCTCCTGTGCCACAAGCCATCGTGATGCCGCTGCCCCGCTCCCAGACACGGGTGCGAAGCTTGCCTTGACCCACCAACTGTGCAAACTCTATGTTACATCGCTGTGGGAAGGCTTTCTCTCTCTCCAATATCTTTCCTAACGTTGTGATATCCATATTCTCTACATCGTCCACGAAGATGACGTAATGTGGGTTGCCCATGCTTACGAAGAGGCTTTTGAACTCTCCTTCTTCCGTACGTAGGATGTGGTCAGCCAAGGCCTTGATGCTGTTCAACTCCTCGGGTGTGTGCCCCGTGTATTGCTCTTTGACATCAAAGGCAGGCTCTGACATATCTACTGTGACGCTCTCCACTTTACCTGCTTTCAGGTGCAGACTGAGGACCTTTACGCCGGAGAGTGTCTCCAATCTGATCTTAGTCTTACCGGTGATACCTTTCTCATATAGATACTTGGCGATGCACCGGCTGGCATTGCCGCACATCATTGCTTCAGAACCATCGGCATTGAAGATACGCATCGAATAGTCGGCTTTCTCCTCATCCTTCGGTTTGCCAATAAGCACCAGTCCGTCGCTGCCAATGCCTGTGTGCGGTTTGCTCCATGCAATGGAGGCTGCGCTCGGATCGGGGATATTATATAATAAGGTGTTGACGTAAATATAGTCATTACCAGCCCCGTGCATCTTGGTGAAGTGAATGGTCTTTGACATAATGAAGCAATTTATTTCTTATTGATTGACTTAATGTTTTGAATACGCTGCAAAGTTAATACAAAAAGATAGAACTGCAAAGAGTCGCACAACATTTTTTAGGAACTTTTTCTATGAAAGTGTTGAATTGTAATGCCTGAAGCTGAAAATCATTGCAATTTATCAATGAAACTATCATTTTGTTGGGCATTTTGCAAGCAATTAAAAAATAACGATAACAAAAAGAGAATCATAGATTGCTTATATAAACAAAATGTATTAACTTTTCAGCCGAAAGATTACAATACGTAAGCAACCGTAAGTTTAACCATAAAGAAAGGTAAGTTATGAAGAAGATTGAAGCGATCATCCGTAAGACCAAATTTGAGGATGTAAAGGAAGCATTGCTTGCTGCTGACATCGAATGGTTCTCCTATTACGATGTCCGTGGCGAGGGTAAGATGCGCCAGGCCCGAATCTATCGTGGCGTGATGTACGATACGAGCAGCATCGAGCGTGTGTTGATGAATATTGTCGTGCGTGACAAAAACGTCGACAAGACTGTGAAGGCCATCACAGATGCCGCACGCACAGGGGAGATCGGTGATGGACGTATCTTCATCATTCCGGTTGAGGACACTGTCCGCATCCGCACCGGCGAGCGCGGAGACATTGCCCTGTACAACGCAGAGCAGGAGAAGTAACGCTTCTGCACGCTTTCTTTCCTAAATATAAAGAAGGTGGATGAAATAGAGAGACCATAGAAACACAATGAGGGTAACAAAAAATCAATCGTATTATGACAGTTCAAGATTTAAGCATATCTATAGATACCGTATGGATGCTGCTTGCAGCCATGCTCGTATTCTTCATGCAACCAGGTTTCGCCTATTGTGAGGCGGGTTTTACCCGGCGTAAAAACACCACAAACATACTGTTTAAGAACTTCGTCGACTTCATGCTGGGCTCTGTGCTCTTCTGGTTTGTCGGTTTCGGCTTTATGTTCGGTTCTGATGGCCAGGGCTTCATCGGCATGCCCAACTTCGGCGATCTCTCTTTCTACCACAATGCCAATGGTCTGCCGACAGAAGGCTTCCTGATGTTCGAGACCGTTTTCTGTGCCACATCAGCCACGATCGTTTCCGGTGCTATGGCTGAGCGTACGAAATTCAACATGTATGTTGTCTATTCGTTCTTCATTTCTTTGATCATCTATCCTGTCGAGGGTTACTGGACCTGGGGCGGCGGCTGGCTTTGCAACGCAGCTGACGGCAGCTTCATGATGAATACCTTCGGTCATGCATTCCATGACTTTGCCGGTTCCACTGTTGTGCACTCTGTCGGCGGTGTGCTGGCTCTGGTAGGTGCCATCTTCCTTGGTCCCCGTTTGGGCAAGTACCGCAAGGACGGAAAGAGCAACGCTATTCCGGGTCACAGCCTGACGTTGGCTTCTCTCGGTGTGTTCATCCTCTGGTTCGGATGGTTCGGTTTCAACCCGGGCTCTCAGCTTGCAGTAAGTGGTCAGGTCAACCGTGAGGCTATCAGCCATGTATTCCTGACAACCAACATGGCAGCAGCTTGTGGCGGTCTGGCCACCATGTTCCTTACTTGGGTTAAGTATGGCAAGCCTTCCTTCTCATTGACACTGAACGGTATTCTTGCCGGTTTGGTAGGTATCACAGCTGGTTGCGACTGTGTGTCAGTGGTTGGCTCTATCATCATCGGTGTATCATCGGATCTGTTCTGACGGGTGTCTTTGCCATGAAAACGGTGACAGGAGGCGCCTGTGGCGCTCTCTATGGTGACTGGCATCAGCTCGGCGTACAGCTCTTTGCCACTGTCTTCGGTATCGTCTTCAGCGGTGTGCTGACATGGATCATCTTTGTTGTTGTCGATAGGACCGTCGGTATGCGTGTTGACGCACGTGTGGAGGAAGAAGGACTTGACATCTACGAGCACGGAGAATCAGCATTTAATCTCTAATTGAAAAACACACCTCCCAGGGCATCAGCACTACGGTGACTGTTGCTCTTGGGAGTTTCAACGTATACATTCACAAACTTAACAGCTTTTACAACCATGTGTGGAATAGTAGGAATTTTCAACATTCAGGAGCAGACCCCTGATTTGCGCCAGAAGGCGTTGCGTATGAGTCAGAAGATCCGTCATCGCGGACCCGACTGGAGTGGTATCTACACCGGTGCCTCAGCCATCCTCTCTCATGAGCGCCTGAGCATTGTAGACCCGGAGAGCGGCAAGCAGCCGCTGTTCTCGCCCGACAAGAAGGAAGTGCTCGCCGTGAACGGAGAGATCTACAACCATCTTGACATCCGGGCCTCCTTCCCCGACTATGCTTTCCAGACGGGCAGCGACTGTGAGGTAATCCTGGCCATGTACCGTCAGTGGAAGGAGAAAGCACGCTCGCTGACGTCTGCCGAGGCTTTGCATGCTTCCATCGTCAGCATGATAGAGAAGCTCAGTGGCATCTTTGCCTTTGCCCTCCCTCTATGATGCCGAGGATGGCTCGTTCCTCGTAGCCCGCGACCCGATCGGCGTGATACCTCTTTATATAGGTTACGATCCTGACGGCAAAGTATATGTTGCCAGTGAGCTGAAGGCTCTGGAAGGACAGTGCGATCATTACGAGCCCTTCCTGCCCGGACACTACTATTGGAGCAAGGATCCGGGCATGAAGCGCTATTATCACCGTGATTGGATGGAAGGAAAGACACGTCGGCAGAGCGCTCTGTCCTATGGTCAGGCCGTTGAGGAGATCCGTCAGGGACTGATGTCAGCCGTGAAGCGTCAGTTGATGAGCGACGTGCCTTACGGTGTGTTGCTCTCCGGCGGACTGGACTCTTCTGTGATCTCTGCCATTTCTGAGCGCTTCTCTTCTACACGTGTCGAGGAGGGAGGCGAGACCCGTGCCTATTGGCCCCGCCTTCACAGCTTTGCTGTCGGCTTGAAAGGTGCACCGGACTTGGCAAAAGCAAAACTTGTCGCTGACTATATCGGCACGGTACACCATGAGATCAACTACACCATTCAGGAAGGTCTTGACGCCATCCGCGACGTGATCTACTTCATCGAGACCTATGATGTGACCACCGTGCGTGCTTCTGCGCCGATGTATCTCCTGGCCCGTGTCATCAAGTCGATGGGTATCAAGATGGTGCTCTCGGGCGAGGGTGCTGATGAGATCTTCGGTGGTTATCTCTATTTCCACAAGTGTCCGTCACCGGAGGAATTCCACAAGGAGACCGTGCGCAAGCTTTCCAAACTCTATCAGTACGACTGTCTGCGTGCCAACAAGAGCTTGGCAGCGTGGGGCGTGGAGGGTCGTGTGCCCTTCCTCGACAAGGAGTTCCTCGATGTGGCCATGACGATTGATCCGAGCTACAAGATGTGTCCGGGCAAGACGATCGAGAAGAAGGTGGTACGTGACGCGTTCACTGACATGCTTCCCGAGGAAGTGGCATGGCGCCAGAAGGAACAGTTCTCCGACGGTGTCGGTTACAGTTGGATCGACACGTTGAAGCAGATTACTGCTTCTGCCGTCAGCGACGAGCAGATGGCGCACGCTGCTGAGCGTTTCCCGATCAACCCGCCACGCAACAAAGAGGAGTATTACTACCGCTCTATCTTTGCCGAGCACTTCCCCAGCGACTCTGCCGCGCGGTCAGTGCCCAGCGTGCCGAGCGTTGCCTGCTCTACAGCTGAAGCACTCGCCTGGGACGAAGCATTCAAGAACATGAATGAGCCCAGCGGTCGTGCCGTCAAAGATGTGCACGAGGACGTTGAGTAATCATCGTTATATAGTAGCAGGTTTATTTCCTTCAAAAGTAAGAATTGTTTTTATTGCTGTCCGCTAAAAATGAAAACCGCATAAAAATCCTTTCACGATGCCGATAAACAGGCATTGCGGAAAGATTTTTTAAGACAAGCCCCCTTAGTCAAATAATGTCGGTTCTGGTGGAGATTCTTTTGACTTTTCAAGCATCTTCGCCCAATCCTTCTCTGGGTTTTCAAGGAATGTGTAGATGTTCATATAGTACATTAGCATGATTCTTATCATGGTAGCAAGACCAGAGAAACTCCAACTGCGTCTTATCCGCTTTTGCATTATCATGAGGAGCATGTTTGCTATGAGGGTTGTCCAGATCTGTATTTTGATGGCGTTTGCGCCCTCTCCGTAGAAGGCTGCCCGAATGCCGGCTGTCCGATAAAATGTGTACCTTTGTCCATAGTTATCAAGTTTTTGTTAGCACAGACAAAGATAACGAAAAAGGCTGGATTCCAAGCGAGGAATTCAGCCTAATTTATTTTTGCAAAGCAGCGGAGGAGCAAAAACTTTTAGCGGACACCAATAATTCCTAAAGTCCTTCCAAACGGAGATACCAAAAAGGAGCTACTGGCAAGAAGCAGATATCTGCTGTTTAAGTCTGCTGAGAAATGGATGGAATCCCAGAGACAGAGGGCAGAGGTCTTGTTCGAACTATACCCTAAACTGAAGACGGCATACAGCCTGTCTCATTCCTTGAGGATGATATTTGCAAAGAACACGATCAAGGATGCTGCCAGACTAAGCATGGCTAAATGGTATAATAAGGTCGAAGAGGCAGGATTTCACTCCTTCAATGTGATTGCTGCAACTTTCTATGAACACTATGAGGATATCCTGAACTTCTACAACAACAGAGCCTCCAATGCTGCAGCTGAATCATTTAATGCTAAAATCAAACTCTTTAGAGCAAACCTCAGAGGGGTTGCAGACAAGAAATTCTTTCTCTTCAGGATATCAAAGCTATATGCATAACCCCACCTTTTTCCTACTGAGCCATTTTTCCTACTGAGCCGAGATCGAGTATCTATCATACAAAAAGAGTTCCACGTTATTCACTTGAAACTCTTCTTGTGACTCCGCTGGGATTCAAACCCGGAACCTTCTGATCCGTAGTCAGATGCTCTATTCAGTTGAGCTACGGAGCCAAACCTAAATAATCCGCTTGCATATGAAGTGACTCCGCTGGGATTCAAACCCGGAACCTTCTGATCCGTAGTCAGATGCTCTATTCAGTTGAGCTACGGAGCCATGCTTTTTTGTAAGTGTCTGCAAAGTTACCGCGAAAAAATGGAATGACCAAATAATTTCGTGATTATTTTTCCTAAGCTATTTCACCATGGCTGTACGCTTCACGCCGACGATGCCTGCGAGCTGATCGTCGAGATAGAACGTAGCCATGAGCGTATCCTTCCCTACGGCATATTTCAGCGTAAGCATTCGCAACTTCGCCGTGCGTGGCTGATAGGCGGTGCCGGGCTTGACGAGCTGCGTCTGCTCCGCCGTGCGGCGCATCACCTGCAGCATGGAGTCGGTGAGATGATGTGTGGAGTCAAGATCCGACCACGCGATGCGGTCGGCCTGCTCCAGCGACATCGGCCCTTTCATGAACTGCTCCACATGACCCTTGGCCCTATGGGCCTCGCCACAGGACGTAAGCGTCAGGACAAGAAAGCCCAGGCCCACGGCGGCCGTGTGCAGCAACTGCCGGCCCGCGAGCAAGCCGTATAGGGCTGCGGGCAGGCCGGTCATGGGTCGTGCTGACTTCCCGATTCTCATTTCTTCGGAATGTTCTTCAGAATCTCCAACAGGTGATCCCACACCATCTGCACGGTGGGAATGTAGAGGCACTCGTCCGGCGTGTGCACATTGCGCAGCGTGGGTCCGAAGCTCACCATGTCGAGGTTGGGGTATTTCTCCGAGAAGAGTCCGCACTCCAGTCCGGCATGGATGCCGCGCACGACAGGGTCTTTTCCGAAGAGCTTACGGTAAGTCTCCTTGGCAATGCGCTGCAGCTGCGAGTCGTGCTTCGGCTGCCAGGCAGGGTAGCCGTCGGTCTGCACCACATCGGCTCCGGCAAGCACGTAGGCTGCCTCCACCGTATTGCAGATATTGTCGAGATTAGAGGTGACGTTTGAGCGCTGCGAGCTCACCACCTCCACCTTGTCGGCCTCGCTCTGTACGCTGGCCACGTTACTGGAGGTCTCCACCATCCATTCCAACTCCTTGTCCTGGCACATGGCGAAGACACCGTTGTCCACGGCCTGTAGTGCGCTGACAAGGTTACGGCTCACCTTTTCGGGCATGACGCTCTGCGCCTCGGTGCTCTCCAGATGCCACTTCATGTGTGTGTCGGTGACGTGATACTCGTCCTCCACCTGCGCGGTGAAGACGTTCCAGTCTGCTTTCACCTGCTCTTTCTTGTCTTCAGGTACGGCGAAGATGATTTTTCCATCGCGCGGGATGGCATTGTGCATCTTGCCGGAATTCCACTGGGCCAGGCGCACAGGCATCTTTTTCTGCTCCAGATAGAGGAACCGTGCGAGCACCTTGATGGCATTGGCGCGTTTCTTCTCAATATCGTCACCGGAGTGTCCGCCATTGAGTCCCTTGAGCGTAGCCTGCAGGAAGAAGAATCCCGCAGGAGCGTTCTCGCGCTGGAAATGGAATGTGGCGATGGTGCTTCGGCCGCCGGCACAGGAGATGAAGATTTGTCCTTCGTCCTCCGAATCAAGGTTGATGAGGTAGTCGCCGGTCATGAAACCGGACTTCATGCCCAACGCGCCGGTGAGCTGTGTCTCCTCATCACGGGTGAAGACACACTCGATGGGTCCATGCTCAATGTCGTCGGAATCGAGGATGGCTAACTCGATGGCGTCGCCGATACCGTCGTCGGCGCCGAGGGTGGTGCCTTTGGCGTGCATCCAGTCACCCTCGACATAGGTCTGGATGGCGTCTTTATGGAAGTCGAACTCCACATCCACCAGCTTGTCGCAGACCATGTCCATATGGCTCTGCAGAATAGTGGTGGCGCGGTCCTCATAGCCTTTGGTGGCGGGTTTGCGGATGAGCACGTTGCCGGTCTCGTCGACAATGGTCTCTAAATGGTGGCGCAGACCAAAGTCCTTGAGATACTCGATCATTTTCTCCTCATGCTTCGACGGACGCGGTATCTTGTTGATAGCCGCGAATTGCTCGAATACGCGGGCGGGTTTTAATTCTGCCATAATCTATACTATTTAATATTGAATTTTTTGGTAATAAAACTCTAAATTGTTGCGTTATCTCTTTGTCATTTGTTTATTTAACGCTATCTTTGCAGCGCATAACACATAAATCCACTGCAAATTTAGCAAAATATGATAGAAATGTTGCTCCTCTCGGTGTTAATAATTGCTATATCGATAGCACTTCTCTCCGTGAAGGTCCTATTGCAGAAGAACGGACGCTTCTCATCGATGCACATCCATGACTCCCAGGCTATGAAAGACAGGGGCATCCATTGCGCCATCGATGAGGACCGTGAGATGCGGGCAGCGGGAAGGTTCAGATAATTAAATGTCTGAAAGAAGAGTGAGAAGGAAGAAGACGGTAGTGAATCATTAGAACTCAGATAATACACAGAAATATGAAGAAGAACATTCTCTTCGCCGTGGCTTTCGCCGTGGTCACGACGTTTGGGCTGACATCTTGCAACAAGAGCGCGCCCAAGATGGACGAAAAGACGACGACAACGCAGACGAAGGCTGCCAGCACAAAGATTGCTTACGTGGAGGTAGACTCCATCATGACGCAGTATCAGTTCTGCAAAGACTACTCCAAGATTCTCAATCTCAAGGGCACGAACATTCAGAAGACCCTTGCCAGCCGCCAGCAGGCACTGCAGGGCGCGGCTGCCAACTTCCAGCAGAAGGTGCAGCAGAACGCTTACACGCGCGAGCAGGCTGAGGCTATTCAGGCCGGACTGCAGAAGCAGAGCGGTGATCTGCAGGCTCTCAACCAGCGCCTGAGCAACGAGTTCCAGGCTGAGACCGCAAAGTACAACCAAGCATTGCACGACTCCATCCAGCACTATCTCGCCGTGTTCAACAAGGATGGTAAGTATGGCATGATCTTCGCTAAGCAGGGCGACAACGTGCTCTACGCCGACAAGGCCTACGACATCACCACAGAGGTTGTGGCAGGACTCAATAAGGCTTACAAAGGTAAGCCCGCAACACAGAAAAAGTAATAAGAAGATCCGGGGACTGGCATGTGACATGTCGGAACCCTAACTATTAGATTTATTTTTGGGCAGCCCAGCGGGGCTGCTTTTTTTATGTCTTATTTCACCATGAAGCGCTCTCTGAGGGCGATATGGTCGCTACTCGGGCCCACCATGACAGTGAAGTCGCCGGGCTCCACCACCTCCCGCATATCACGGCCTACAATGCTGAGCTGCTCTGGGCCGATATGGAAAACGAAGTGCTCGGTCACCCCTGCCCGGATGAAACGGCGGTCGAAAGCACGGAGCTGCATCACGGGCTGCGCCACCGACGCCACCTCGTCGCGGAGGTAGAGCTGCGGCACATCATCACCGTCGCGGCTGCCGGTGTTGGTCACGTCGAACGACACGTCAAACTGTTGCGGCCCACGCTGCGTGATGTGGAGATTGGAATAGCGGAACGTGGTGTAGCTCAGGCCGTAGCCAAAGGCATAAAGCGGCTGTCCGGACATCTCGACATAGGACTGCGCCACGGCCTTCTTGTTGTAGAACACCGGCAGCTGTCCCACGGCGCGGGGCACGGAAATGGGCAATCGTCCCGCGGGATTGTAAGCGCCGAAGAGCACGTCGGCAATGGCGTCGCCGCCTTCCTGCCCGGGATAGTAGGCTGTGAGCAGGGCGTCGGCATGCTCCGCCGGCCAGTTCTTCAGCAGCGGGCGGCCCTCTATATAGACTACCACGAGGGGCTTGCCTGTCTCTTTCAGCTCACGGAGCAAACGGTCTTGCAGGCCCAGAAGTCCGAGAGTGGCACGGTCGTAACCTTCGCCCGACTCCATATCGCTCAGGGTAGCGGCACCGGCCGTGGCGGCACCGGTCGCCTGATAACTTGTCTTGAAGTCGCGCGCACTGCTGCCTCCCACACAAGCCACTACGACATCGGCCTGGCGCGCCGCCGCCACTGCCGCGGCAATGCCATTGGCCGTGGTGTCACGGATGGCGCAGCCTTTCACGTAACTCAGCTGTGAGTCGGGCAGATAACGGCGCAGACCGTCGAGCACGGTCTTCACGTTGCCCGCATCCTGCGGTGCCGTGTAATCGCCTAACATATTATATACGTTGTCGGCATTAGGCCCCACGAGTGCCACTTTGAGGTTGCGGGCGAGAGGCAGCACGCCGTTGTTCTTCAGCAGCGTGACCGATTTCAGAGCCACCTCACGGGCCACCCCTACGTTGTCGGGGGTGCGCACGCCGGCGGCAGCCTTTGCGGGGTCTACATAAGGATGCTCGAAGAGGCCCATCTCAAACTTCATGCGCAGCACGCGGGCACACGCTGTGTCAATGACGGCCTGCGTGGTGAGCCCACGCCGCAGAGCCTCCTCCAAGTGGGCATAAGAGCGGCCGCCGAGATCCACGTCGACGCCGGCGTTGAGTGCCATCGCCGCAGCCTCCGTGAGGTCACACGCCACACGGTGATTCACAGCAATGCCGTCAACACTGTACAGGTCGGACACGGTGAAGCCACGGAAGCCCCATTCCTGCCGCAGCACACCCTTGAGGTAGCCGTCGTCCATCGTCGAGGGCACGCCGTCGAGACTGTTGTAACTCGTCATCACCGACAGGGCACCCGCCTTGATAGCCGTGCGGAAAGGCGGCAGAAAGAACTGCTTGATCTCGCGTTGGCCCAGACAGGTGGGCGCGCCGTTGTGTCCACCCTCGGTGGTGCCGTAGCCGATGAAATGCTTCAGAGTGGGAAGGGTGGCATAGGGCTTCGACAAGTCACCGCCGCCAAGGCCTTCTACCTCCGCCGCAGCGATGTCTCCGGCCAGCACAGGGTCCTCACCCATGTTCTCCTCCACCCTGCTCCACCGTGGCTCACGGCAGAGGTCGATGACGGGCCCATAGCTGATGTGGGCGCCTTGGAGCCGCATCTCACGGGCGATAACGCTGCCTGCACGACGGATGACATCACGGTCGAAGGTGGCGGCCATGCCCAAGCCCGTGGGAAAGACGGTGGTGCCGATGGCCATGTGGCCGTGAGGAGCCTCCTCGGCGAGGAAGAGAGGAATGCCGAGACGCGTATGCTCCACAACATAGCGTTGCAGGGCATTGCCGCAGAGGGCAGCAAGACGAGGGTTGAGACCGTTGCCCAGGGTCTTGCGCGTCCACGGGTCGGCGCGGTAAGTGGCCCACAACATACCGATATGACCGTCAGCGACGGCTTGCTTGAACGATGCCGACGGCTCTACCTTCCGGCGGTTGAGAATGTCATAATAGTCCCAGGCAAGCACACAGCGCAGCTGTCCGATCTTCTCTTGCAGCGTCATGCGGCCCAAGAGATCGCTCACACGATCCGATACAGGCAGTGAGGCGTCGCGATAAGGCAGTACACCCTTGGCCTGCACAGCGCAGAGGCCAATGAAAAGAGAAAGGGTGAGAAAAAGAGTTTTTCTATACACAATATTTGATTATTTTGAGTTTTAGTTGCGGAAGCGCAAGCGTAAGCATAGGTTTCGGTTCGCAAACTTACACAAAATATCCAAGACGACATGCCGGTTGTCCTAAAAAAATGCGCCCATACCGTATTTTTTCTGGCGAAAAACGGCTCCGATGATATTCCCTCAAGACTGTTTTTGGCGACAATCACGCAAATTAATTTTCGGTTTCAAAGGAAAAGGTATGGAAAGAATTTGTAATTTTGCATTTCAAAGAAGAGCGTGATGCAGTTAAGATTATTCCATTATAAGATACTCATTATTTCCGCCCTATTGCTTTTAACGGCACTGGTATGGCTTGTCGTTCGGGCCATGCCTGCTTCCGAGACCGACCTTCGCCGCAGCGCGTGCCTTGTCGACGGACGTGTCGACGTGTGCCTTGTCAGCGGGAGGGACACAGTGGCACTCAACAGCGATTCCGTCCGGCAACAGGGCGTATGGATCAACCGTCACTGGTGGTGGGCGAGCTGTGATGGCCGCGTGCTCACCATCGGCCCCACGTCGACGCTGCATGCCGACTCGGTGCCGGCAGTGTGCGATTCCCTCGTCAGCCTCTTAGCCCGCAAAGAAACCGAGCGCAAGGAGCTCATCTATTATCTCCGCTCCCACGGCATTGTCGACGAGGGCTACACACAGATCGCCGCCTACGCCAGCCGTCAGAGCCGGATGACCGACTCGTTGAAACAAGTCGTCGGTGAGCTGCGCCACATCTGCCGGACCGACAGCGCCGGACATCTCCATCCGGCCAAGCAGAGCCGGCTGATGCTCCGCGCCACCTACCACGTGAGTTGGTACAACGGCAGCAACCGCCGGCACAGCGTAGCATGCGCACCGGTAGTGGTGCCACTCTCCGGCAAGGCACAGACATTCATCATCCATACCCGCCGGTTAACAAAGCCCTGGGGCGTCTACGCCGTGCGAAACGTGCCCTGGGGAGCCACCGAGCACCGCAAGATCGTCACCGTACGGCTCTGTCCGGAGGACACCACACTGCGCTATCACGCTGTCATCGCCGCCGGCAACTATTGGCAGGGCCACGAGCACGACGTGCCAAGCCTCTTTGCCGTCGATGGCGCGCCGGTCTTCACCAAGCACGGACGCTTCATCGGAATCATCCATGGAAAGGAGGTGCTGCAATGAACCGCCTATTCGCTAAAGAAAGAAAAAAACAAGAGAGAGAGCATCGCAATGAGCATAATAGTAATCATAACTCTCAACCCTCAACTCTCAACCCTCAACGGATCATATTCCTCAGCATTATCATTCTGTGCCTCACGGCTTGCACCATCCACACCAATGAGATCCACACCGTGCGTGGCAAGGGTGGCGTCGTCTACCATGGACAGCTCGTCAAGGGCAAGCGCGAGGGCCTCGGCGTGCTCAGCTTAGGCGACAGCATACTCTACAGCGGACGCTGGCACAACGGCATGCGGCAGGGACGCGGCACCGTGAGAGATAGCGAGGGGCGACTTGTCATCGGACAATGGGATCACGACACCCTCGTCACGGCAATGCGACGCGACTCGGCAGGCATCTACCACGGCGAGATGGACCGTCAGTTCCGCGCACACGGCTACGGCCATTACATCGACACCCTCAACACCTATTATGAAGGACAATGGAAAGACGGGCACCGCACGGGCTTTGGCTTCTCGTCGCAGCACCGCTACTTCCGCGTGGGCGAGTGGTTGCGCGACACCTACAGGGGAGAGCGCCTCAACTACACCTCGGAGCGCGTCTACGGCATCGACCTGTCCAAGCACCAGCATGTACAAGGACGCAAGCGGTACTCCGTCGACTGGGACCGCCTGCGCATCACCCACCTCGGCTCACTGTCGAAGAAGAACGTGAGCGGACACGTCGACTACGAGGTCTCGTTCATCTTCATCAAGTCTACCGAGGGTGCGTCGCTCCTTAATCCTTACTATGCTTCCGACTATGCGGCGGCACGCAGCCACGGCTACCCCGTGGGCTCTTACCACTATTTCACGCATCGCACCTCCGGTGCACAGCAGGCCTGGCACTTCCTGAGCCACAGCCACTTCAAGAAAGGAGACCTGCCGCCAGTACTCGACTTGGAGCCACTGCCCTCACAGGTGATAAAGATGGGCGGAGCAAGAGCCATGTGGAGCCGTGTGAGAAACTGGCTGCAGATTGTTGAGAAGGAGACAGGCATGCGACCTATCCTCTACATCAGTCAGACCTTCATAAACCGGTGGCTCGACGATGCGCCCGACATCAAGCAAGCCTATCCCGTGTGGATAGCGCGCTACGGCGAGTACAAGCCGGACGTGAAGCTGTGGATATGGCAGCTCGCGCCTGACGGAAAGGTGCGCGGCATTGCACCGCACACCGATATCAATGTCTTCAACGGCTACAGAAACGAGTTCCGGCGGTGGCTCGCAAGAGTGACGAAAAAATAACAGCCAGCGCACGGAATCCGACACAGGCCTCCCTCAAATTTATATGCTTACGCCGCCATAGTGCGTCGACGGGAAAATGCCATCGCGTCTACAGTGTAAAGACATTGCGATTCAAGTGTAATGGCAATGCGATTCAAGTGTAATGGCAATGCGATTCAAGTGTAATGGCAATGCGATTCAAGTGTAATGGCAATGCGATTCAAG
>ERZ772881.1691-NODE-1691-length-18557-cov-29.334883_pt1 | contig 18557 bp, 14 predicted proteins | sample MGYA00580581_ERZ772881 | MGnify/ENA primary metagenome ERZ772881 (study PRJEB29015, sample SAMEA2737668) | human gut metagenome | biome: human gut; feature: human-associated habitat; material: faeces | place: China | collected 2012 ...
GAAACCCGAAGAAAACCTCGGTTTTTCTCAAAGCAGCCGCGCGGCAGCGCGCATATAATAAAAATCGCGAAGCGATTTCAAAAAACCGAGGGCGTGTACCTCGGTTTTTTGACTTCTGGAGGGAGAAAGTTTCTGCATAGGAACTTTCGGACGACTCGTGTTCTGCGTTCGTCAGAACACACCTTGTCGGCCAAACGTCAGTTTCGCGACAGGTAAAAAAAAGAGACCGCCGAAGCGGTCTCTTTGAAGGTCAGTCGATATTGACTTATCAGTCCTGTACGGTGGTAACAACCGAAGCGCTGGACTGGTTCTCGAGGTAGGTCTGGTAGGTGGTCTTCTCGCTCTTGCCGAAGCCAAGGGGAGAGAAGATTACGTAAGCCAGGCACATGATGATCAGGGTTACAGCAGCCCAGATCTTGCCGTTGTGCCACGGGGTCAGATCTACAGCGCCTACGTCCTTCAGCTCGAAGTTCTTCTCGCGCGGATGCTTCTTGACGATGACCCACATCAGGATCATGTCGAATACGAACAGGATTGCGGTGAAGTACAGGTAGTGGATGTTGTGCAGGAACGGAATGACGTTACGCAGACCGAACTGGAGAATGAAGTACAGAACAACGTGCACCGGGATAACGATCTTTGCAGCGATGGCCGGAACCTTCTTCCAGAAGAAGCCGCACAGCAGGCAAACGAAGATCGGGGTGTTGAACGCAGCGAAAGCAGAGTTTACGAAGCTCGTGATGCCGCCCATGTAGAGCATGAACGGGGACATGATGGTGGAAACTACTGCTACGACAGTACCGAAGTTCTGGCCGATCTTAACCATGCGCGCGTCAGACGCGGTCGGGTTGAACAGCGGACGGTGAATGTCGAGTGCACTTCAACTTTAGCACAAACGATGTAAAGGCGCTCATCGATAGCTATCGAACCGCCTATAGCCAAGAAATTTGCGACCGCTGTGAAGCCCTTATCCGCCGCCAGATGCGCCATTATGGGTATCTTGTTAAATAGACTTGGGCATAAGCTTCGGGGCAAGCCGCAGGACAAGATAAAGGACAAATCATACACAAGGCCCACAGGCTGGATATAAGATCTAGCCTGTGGGCTTTTCATCTTCCTTGCAATGATATCAAACCGTCTGACTTTTGAATTCTTCATATCTTGCCCCATAACAACCAATAAAAATACATCTTGATCTTTTTTATGCGTTTCAATTGCTTTTTAACTATAAATGCTCAACGCTGCGGCTTGATTTTCCGCAAATAAGTTTGAATTTCCGTCTTTTTTTATGATTTTTCAGGGAAAGTATGCTATAATATGTTAAATTGGTTGTTCTTTATCTTTGAATGATAGTATATTGCCGAAGGAGAATCGCTATGGCCGTCAGATACAATAAACTTTGGAAAATCTTAATCGACAAGAAGATGAGGAAAAAAGACTTGCAAGAAGCGGCACACATTACGCATTATCAGATGATGAAACTTGCAAGAGATGAAAATATAACTACCGAAATTATCGGTAACATTTGCAAGGCACTTAACTGTACGCCCGATGAAATCATGGAGTTTTATGACGCATAAGCTGAGTAGAGTATGCTTTATGTGACACAAACTTTACCATAATTAGGATGGGTGTAGAAAAATGGAGCTTATAAACAATACTACAAAGACTCTAAAAGACGATTTGTCCGTAGAAATCAAGCAAGGCAGCAAGCTATCCATTGCAGCAGCCTGCTTTTCTATTTATGCCTTTCAGGAATTGAAAGAACAACTGTCCCAAATCGAGGAGCTTCGTTTTATCTTTACATCTCCAACCTTTGTCACAGAGAAGGCAAAAAAGGAAAAGCGAGAATTCTATATTCCGCGCCTTACCCGTGAACGAAATCTTTACGGTACTGAATTTGAAATTAAGCTCCGCAATGAATTGACCCAAAAAGCTATTGCACGAGAATGTGCAGAGTGGATCAGGCAGAAGGTCACTTTCAAATCAAATGTCAGTGACAAATCTATTCAGGGACAAATTGTAGTTGACGGCGTAGGCTATACCCCCATCAACAACTTTACTACGGTTGAACTTGGTTGCGAAAAAGGCAATGTAATCAGCACCACAATTGTAAAGGACGAGTCCCTTGCCCGCACTTTGCTTGCTGACTTCAATGAAATCTGGAACGACAGCAAAGTGCTTCAGGTCGTCACAGATGAGGTGATCGACAGCATCACGGCTGCCTATAATGAGAACTCGCCCGACTTTATCTACTTTGTGACTCTCTACAATATTTTCAGCGAGTTTTTGGAAGATGTGTCCGAGGATGTTTTGCCAAACGAGGCAACCGGCTTCAAGGAAAGCAAGATTTGGGGGATGCTCTACAACTTCCAAAAGGATGCCGCTCTCGCCATCATAAACAAACTCGAAAAATACAACGGCTGTATTCTTGCAGACAGCGTTGGTCTCGGCAAAACCTTCACTGCGCTTGCCGTTATAAAGTATTACGAAAACCGTAACAAATCTGTTCTGGTGCTCTGCCCCAAGAAGCTGACGAACAACTGGAACACCTATAAGGACAACTATGTCAACAACCCGATTGCTGCCGATAGACTCCGCTACGATGTGCTTTACCACACCGACCTGAACCGCACCCACGGCAACTCAAACGGTCTGGACCTTAGCAGATTGAATTGGGGCAACTACGATCTTGTCGTGATTGATGAATCCCACAACTTCCGCAACGGCGGCAAGCTGATTGAAAACCCTGATGAAGAAACTAAGGACAATCGCTATGTAACCCTGATGAAAAAGGTCATCCGTGCAGGCGTGAAAACAAAGGTGCTGATGCTTTCCGCCACGCCGGTCAACAACCGCTTCAATGACCTGAAAAATCAGCTTGCCTTGGCTTACGAAGGACACACCGATTATATTGACGAAAAACTCAATACCAGCCGTTCGATTGACGAAATTTTCAGAAATGCGCAGCGGGCATTTAATACATGGAGCAAGTGGGACACCTGCGACCGCACAACCGAAAACCTGCTCAAAATGTTGGACTTCGACTTTTTTGAGCTGCTGGACAGTGTCACGATTGCCCGTTCCCGCAAGCACATTCAGAAATACTATGACACAAGCGACATCGGCACATTCCCCACGCGCCTGAAGCCTATCTCTTTACGCCCGCACCTGACGGATTTGAAGGATGCCATCAACTACAACGAGATTTTCGAGCAGCTGATGCTTCTGAATCTGACGATTTACACGCCCTCTCACTTTATTCTGCCGAGCAGAATGGAAAAATACGCGGAGCTTTACGGCGACAACACTGTCAATGTGGGCTTTACGCAGGCCAGTCGTGAGCAAGGTATCCGCAGATTGATGGCCATCAACCTGATGAAGCGTATGGAAAGCTCTGTCTATTCGTTCAATTTAACGCTGGAACGAATCAAAGGGCTTATCGACAGCACAATCGACACCATCAACCGTTTTAACCACCACACGGGCACCACATTGAATTTGCCGGACATTTCCAATGTGAACGAGTTTGACGGCGACGATCAGGATACTGATGATTTGTTCGCGTTTGGCAAAAAGGTCAAAATCGACCTTGCGGATATGGACTATGAGTCGTGGCGCAAGGAACTGCAAAAAGACGCCGAAGTTCTGGAGCTGCTTACTTATATGGTGCGCGACATCACGCCGGAGCACGACTTGAAGTTGCGCGAGCTTTTCCGTGTGATCAACAATAAAATCACGACGCCCATCAATCCTGGTAACGAAAAAATCATCATATTCACGGCATTTTCTGACACGGCGGAATACCTGTACAATAATGTCGGTCCCTTTGTAAAAGAAAAGTTCGGTTTGAATACCGCCATGATCACCGGCAATGTGGAGGGGCGCACCACCTGCCCGAGATTGCGGTCTGACTTAAACACGGTTCTGACCTGCTTCTCTCCGATATCCAAGGACAAAGAGCTGCTGATGCCCGGCGACAATACGAAAATCGACATTTTGATTGCCACCGACTGCATTTCTGAAGGTCAGAACTTGCAGGACTGCGACTATCTCGTCAACTATGACATTCACTGGAACCCGGTTCGTATCATTCAGCGTTTCGGGCGTATTGACCGTATCGGAAGCCGCAACAAGGTCATTCAGCTTGTGAATTTCTGGCCCGATGTAACCCTTGACGATTATATCAACCTGAAAGCCAGAGTCGAAACCCGTATGAAAATCGTGGATATGACTGCTACGGGCGATGATAATCTGCTCAGTGACGAGGAAAAGACAGACCTTGAGTACCGAAAGGCGCAACTGAAGCGCCTGCAGGACGAGGTTGTCGATATTGAGGATATGACCACCGGCATTTCCATTATGGATTTGGGGCTCAACGAGTTCCGTCTGGACTTGCTGGAATATGTCAAGAACCACCCAGACATCGAAAAAACACCCTTCGGTCTGCACTCGGTTGTACCTGCCGGTGAGGACGCGCCTGCCGGCGTGATTTTCGTTTTGAAGAATCGCTCCAACAGCGTAAACATCGACAACCAGAACCGGCTGCATCCCTTCTATATGGTTTATATCGGGGATGACGGCGAGGTTGTCTGTAACCATCTTTCCCCGAAGCGGATGCTGGATAGAATGCGTTTTCTTTGCAAAGGTCAGACAGAGCCGATCCCCGCAGCCTATAAGCCGTTTAACAAAGAAACCCGCGACGGCAAAAATATGTCCCGCCTTTCCAAACTGCTTGGTGACGCCATTGCCTCAATCATCGAGGTAAAGGACGAGAGCGATATTGACAGCTTCTTGGGCGGCGGGCAGATCAGCTTCCTGACAAACGAAATCAAAGGACTTGACGACTTTGAACTGATTTGTTTCTTAGTCGTGCGGTGAGGTGATACCATGCTCGGACTTCCAAAGTCAACTGAAATGAATAAGCAGCTGCCTAAAAAGGCGATCTATGCCAAATTTCAGATGAATACAGCGGTCAAAGACAAAGTCGATGCCGATATATCGAGAATTACCATTGTCAACGAAATTTCTCCAAGCCGAATCAACATTCCTGCCGGAGAGGAAGTCGGCAGCTTCTTTGTTTTGCTTGTTGCGCTCAAGAAAAAGAACTTTGATGAGAAAACGATTGCCGCTTTATCGAAGCTGATTCCGCAGAATATTCTATTTGTGCTGGAATTTGAAGGGCAAAGTAAGCTGGCTGTCTACCGCACCAAACTGATGCAGACGGACTGGAAGCCTACCGAAAGCTGCACCATTGAGCTGCGGGGCTTGAACCTCGATAAAGTCTGGGAAAACATCGTAGTGGACATCGGTGAGGTGAGCATTGCAGACGGCAACACTCTGGATGAGCAGATAGCAGCCGATGAGCGCCGACAGAAGATTGAAAAGGAAATCACCAAACTGGAAAAACAGGCATGGGCTGAAAAACAGCCGAAGAAGAAGTTTGAGTTGGTGCAACAAATAAGAAAGTTGCGACAAGATCAGGAGAAAATACATGGATTTAGAGAAACTTGCGACAAGTGCAATTGAAAAGGAAATTGCGAAAACAGATTTGCTGAGCAGTTTTATTAACAGTGGAGATAAAGAACCGTGCTGGGATGGCCACATATATATACATGAGGATAAAAATAAAACAAAGAAGAATATTAAAAAAGTCGCAGCGCAAGTTAAAGGTAAGGCTGTTCGCACACGTGATGCAAAACGAACAATTTCGTACCCAATAAGTTGTGATGATCTCCGTGCATATATGATGAATGGTGGAACTGTATTCTTTGTGGTCTATTTGAACAAAGATACAGGTGATGTGTTACAGATATATTATGTGAGCTTGCTACCGGTAATGGTCAAAAAGCTCTTGGACGAGAAAAATAGGCGGCGGACAATTTCTGTAAAATTCCATAAATTTCCAGCTGACAACACAAGAAAAACGGAACTGTTCCTGAATTTTTATGACGAATCGAAAAAACAGGTTAGCTTTGCGGGAAAAGATTTACCCAACGTTGATGATTTGATTAAGAAGGGGGTACTGGAAAATATAAGCTTTAGTTATACAGGTCTTGGCGCTTGCCCAGATACTAGACTTTTGCCAAAAATCATTGATGGTAAGTCATTAACACTGTATGCTAATATTAAAGGCGGAACCGCGCCGATTCCGATTGAGTATTTTGACGAAATAACAAATATAACCACAAGCAAGGATACCAACATTCCAATTTCTGTTAAAGGACATGTTTATTACGACAAAGTCAAGACCATTGCAACAGCAGATACAATTGAACAGCAGATAGGAAGTAGTGTGAAAATCATTGCACCTAATGTGGATAAAGTGGATTCATCTATAAAAATTCATCTTAGCATTAACCTTACGGGAACTCTAACGGAGCAGATAGCAGCACTGGAATTTATTATTGCATTGGTCGACAATGAAGCATTCAATTTTGGAGACGCAGAATTTCCTGCGAAATTTCCGCAGAGTGAGCTTGATCGGATGGAAGCGTGCAATTTCCCTGAAATGCTAAGTGACCGGAAACACATAAAAGAGGTATTGGACTCTATGAATGTGAAAACGGATTTGGAACTTAGCAAGTGCACAAGTGATGACATAGATAATCTCAAGCGAATTGTTGATTCGATTGGTGACCATCGGATTATCCGCGGAGAAATCGATGAAAAAAATCCGGGACAAAAAATTAAAATAGCAAATTTAACAGTGGCGGTTGTTTATATCAAAGCAAACGGGGGATACCGTATATATGACTTTTTTGGAAATCGTTTCGATGTGAAATGGGCCCCCGAGGGGATGGAACCGGTGGAGGTCTCACAATTTATTATGATGCGACCTGACGACTATCTCACGTTGGACAATTTGGATTTAGAAAAAGTTGTTGAGGACTTCAAGATTATTCCACCATCAACAGCGCATTTTGAGCTTAGCAACAACTGCATGTTGAGTATGCTGAATGCATATGATAAGGCACCAAATCCAGAGCTATTGAATGCGGCACGGCAAATGAATGTTTGGCTAGGACAACATACGGATTTCCTGTCAAGTGAAATTGTTACATTGAATAGATTGCAAATTGAACTTCGAGAACGTCCACTTGAATTTTCAGAAAAGCAAGAGCTATACACAATTGCTACAACGGCAAAAGATGAGTTCTATCGCCTGGGGGCATTTCTCTTGCTCGGTGAGCAGGAAGAAGCACGTAAAATTTTTGACACTTTAGATGAGGATAGGTTAAATCTTTTTAAGGGGTTTCCGATTTATAAATTTTACAAATATGCAGAGGAGAAAGGTACGGATGGACAAACTGAGAATGCAAACAGCGAACAAGGCTGATGAGAATTTCAAGAAATTGGCGGCGATGTTCCCCGATGCGGTGACGGAAACGATTAACGAAAACGGCGAGGTTGTGCGGGCGATTGATAAGGATGTGCTGATGCAGGAGATTTCCTGCAAGGTGGTGGACGGCAACGAGGAACGCTATCAGTTCACTTGGCCGGACAAGAAAAAGTCCATTCTGCTTGCCAATGCGCCAATCAATAAGACCCTGCGCCCCTGCCGTGAGGAAAGCGTGGACTTTGATACCACTGAAAACCTCTATATTGAGGGCGATAATCTGGAAGTATTGAAACTGTTGCAGGAAACCTATCTCGGCAAAATCAAGATGATTTACATTGATCCTCCGTACAATACGGGCAACGACTTTGTATACGAGGATGACTTTGCCCAGAGTACAGATGAGTACCTTGCCAATAGTGGGCAGTTTGATGAAGAAGGCAATCGTCTTGTAAGAAACCTCGACAGTAATGGACGCTTTCACAGTGATTGGCTTAATATGCTTTATCCGAGACTGCGCTTAGCAAAAGATTTGCTGACTGACACAGGCGTAATCTTTATAAGTATCGATGAGAATGAAGTGCAGAATATGCGGAAGATTTGCGACGAAATATTTGGAGAACAGAACTTCATTTCTCAATTAGGCTGGCAGAAAGTTTATTCGCCCAAAAACCAAGCGAGGTATTTTTCTAACGACTATGAATTCGTCTTGTGCTATTGCAGAAATAAGGATGTATTCACGCTTGGTATGCTTCCAAGAACGGCTGCAATGAATGCTCGCTATAAAAATCCTGACAATGACCCAAGAGGTGACTGGAAACCGGGTGATTGTGTTGGAAATGGCGAAAGGAAGAACGGCTATTATGATGTTGTAAGCCCGCTTACAGGCAAGGTGTTTAATGTTCCAAAGGGAAAGCACTGGGTATATGCACCTGATACGATGAAGAAGATGCTTGCTGAAAATAGGATTTATTTTGGGAAAGATGGAAACGCTTTCCCTGCGGTAAAGCAGTTCTTATCAGATGTTACCGGTCGGAGGGCATCAAGTCTTTTGATGTATGAAGATTACGGGCATACAGATATGGCGAAAAAAGACTTGATTAAACTTTTTTCTGATCTCGTACAAGTTCCGTTCGATACACCGAAGCCAGTAAAACTAATTAAAATGCTTGGCATTTTGGGGACTGAAAAAGATGATATTATTCTCGACTTTTTCTCAGGCTCTGCAACAACCGCACAGGCTGTAATGGAGTTGAACGCAGAAGATTCAAGTAGCCACCGAAAATATGTATTGGTTCAGATCCCTGAACTACTTGAAGACAATCCCGGTGCAGAAGCGATTGGACTACACACGATTGCTGATGTCGGCAAGGAACGTATCCGTCGTGCGGGTGCAAAAATCAAGGAAGAAGCTGGGCTGGCTGCGCAGAATCTCGACACTGGTTTCCGTGTGTTGAAGTGCGATACTTCCAACATGAAGGATGTCTACTATAACCCTGCGGAGTATGAGGTCAATATGTTCTCCCGCCTTGAGGATAACATCAAAGAGGACAGAACGCCGGAGGATCTGCTGTTCCAAGTAATGCTCGATTTGGGTGTGCTGCTCTCCAGCAAAATTGAGGAAACCACCATTGCCGGCAAGAAGGTGTTCAATGTGGAGGACAACTACCTGATTGCCTGCTTCGACAGCGATGTTTCGGAGGAAACCATCAAAGCCATCGCCAAACAGAAGCCGTACTACTTTGTCATGCGCGACAGTTCGATGGCAAGCGACAGCGTAGCCACCAATTTCGACCAGATTTTCGCCACCTATAGCCCCGACACCGTAAGGAAGGTGCTGTGATGACGACAAGCATTAAATACGAAGTTGAGCAGCTTTATCACTATACATCGTTAAATACTTTACATGCAATTCTGCAAAATAAAACAATTCGATTAACGGATTATCGTTTTTTAAATGATATGCAGGAGTTATTTTTTGCAACAGAAAAATTGAAAAAATACATTCAAGGAAATCCGACTATTAATGAAAGAGAAGAATTATTAACTGCTGTTCAAAATATTGAAAGTGGGAAAATCAGTAAATTTAAGTCTGTGGGTTATTCAGGCGACAAGATTTTAGTATCTCCTTTATTATCTGACACAAATTATTATGTTCTATCATTATCTAATGCTCGAGATAACATTGCAATGTGGAAAATGTATGCGCCTGAAGGTTGCTGCATGAAATTCAACAGTCAAAAATTGTTTGAATTTTTTTATTCATTTCGAGATGAACATCTTCCACAAGGACTCACGAATATTATCAGAGGTCAGGTGCATTACGGAGATGACCAACAGATGCCGCATATGGTTAATTTCATGTCTAGTGACTTTAATAAATTGATGATATATTACAATATATTACAATACTGCCTTCTTCAGAAAGATAAAGCGTTTGCATATGAACAGGAATATAGAATTGCATTGCCATTTGAATCTGAATATCTCGACGATTCATGCTCGAGGGAATTTATAATTAGTGAAACACTAATTAAACCTCAAATTGAATTTAAAAATTTTCCTATTTCTGAAATTCTGGAAGAGGTTATCATAAGTCCTTTTGTTAAATCTGAACTTACACATATGGGTGTTCAAGAATTGCTTAAAGCCAACGGTATTTCGCCCGATATTGTCTTAAAATCTAATATATTGATAAGGTGAAACCATGAAGTTCAATTTCAAAATACAACAATATCAGACCGATGCAGTGGACGCCGTGGTCAACGTCTTTGCGGGGCAGCCGTACAGCAGCGGCGTGTCTTATATCCGCGACACTGGCACCTTGAACCAAAAACCGCAGCAGCTGAGCTTTTTACCATTCGCCGATAATCCTGAACAAATGGAATTAGAGGATTTGCTGCGCGATTCCGGTTATAAAAACGAGGCTGTGGCGCTTTCCGATGATCAGCTTTTGCAAAACATCCACACGCTGCAAAGCCAGAACAACATCAAGCTCTCCCCGGAGTTGGTAAACGACATGGGGCGCTGCAGCTTGGACATTGAGATGGAAACCGGAACCGGTAAAACCTATGTCTATATCAAAACCATGTTCGAGTTGAACAAGAAATACGGCTGGAGTAAGTTTATTGTGGTCGTTCCCTCCATTGCAATCCGTGAGGGCGTGAAAAAGTCTTTTGAGATCACCACCGACCATTTTATGGAGTATTACGGCAAAAAGGCGCGCTTCTTCATCTACAACAGCTCCAACCTGAACCAACTCGACAACTTTTCTTCCAACTCCGGCATCAATGTGATGATTATCAACACGCAGGCGTTTGCCTCCTCTCTGAAAGAGGATAGCAAGAGCAAGGAAGCCCGTATCATCTACTCCAAACGGGATGAATTTGGCTCCCGCCGCCCGATTGATGTTATCAAAGCAAACCGCCCTATCATCATCTTGGACGAGCCGCAGAAAATGGGCGGCGATGTAACGCAAAAGGCGTTGAAAAATTTCAACCCGTTGTTCGCGCTCAACTATTCTGCCACCCACGCAAAGCATCACAATCTGGTGTATGTGCTGGATGCGTTGGATGCCTTCAACAAACGGCTGGTCAAGAAAATTGAGGTCAAAGGCATTGATGTCAAGAACTTCCGCGGCACGGATAGCTATTTGTATCTGGAGCAAATCGTGCTTTCCAGCAAAAAGCCGCCGATGGCAAAAATTGAACTGGAAATTGCCTACAACAAGTCCATCAATCGTGAAACCCGTATTCTTGGCGTCGGCGATGACCTCTACTATGCTTCACAGGAAATGGAGCAGTACAAAGGCTATACGATTTCTGAAATTGACCCGCTGCGCAGCACCGTGACCTTTACCAACGGTGAGGTTATCAAGGCCGGCGATGTGGTGGGCGATGTTTCCGAAAAGGATAAGCGCCGCATTCAGATTCGTGAAACGATTTTGTCGCATTTTGAAAAAGAAGAAAAGCTGTACAACATGGGCATCAAGTGCCTGTCCCTTTTCTTTATTGACGAGGTCGCCAAGTATCGCCAGTATGACGCTGACGGCAATGAGGTTCTGGGCGAGTACGGTCAAATGTTTGAGCAGGAGTACATCAATGTTCTGAACGAGTATACAACCCTGCTCGATACGCCGTATCAGAAATATTTGAAGTCTACCTGCAGCGATGTCAGCCGCGTACACAAAGGATATTTCAGTATTGATAAGAAAACCGGGCGCAGCATTGACAGTAAGGCAAACAAAGAGGGCTTTGATGAAAAAGACGTTTCGGCATATGACCTGATTTTGAAAAACAAGGAACGGCTGCTGTCTTTTGAGGAGCCGACGCGGTTCATCTTCTCCCACTCTGCCCTGCGTGAGGGCTGGGACAACCCGAATGTGTTCCAAATCTGCACGTTGAAACATTCTGACAGCAATACCGCAAAGCGGCAGGAAGTCGGTCGTGGTTTGCGTCTTTGCGTCAACCAAAACGGCAACCGTATGGATGTGCAGAGCTGCGGTGACAGCGTGCATGAAATCAACACCCTGACCGTTATTGCCAGCGAGAGCTACAAGACCTTCGTTGCAGATTTGCAATCGGATATTAAAACGGTGCTTTATGACCGACCCACGGTTGCTACGAGTGAGTACTTCAAGGGCAAGTATGTCAAGGTAAACGACGTGCCTACCCTGATTGACCGTGAGAAGGCCGATGCTATCGAGTTCTATCTGATTCAGAACGGCTATGTGGATATGAAGCGCAGGGTCACGGACAAGTATCGCCGGGATGTCGCAATGAATCAGGTCGCGGAGCTGCCCGATGAGCTGAAACCTATGTCCGAAGGGATTCATACGCTTGTTCAGGCAGTTTACGATGACAGCGTTCTTAAGGATATGTTCACCGATGGTCATGAATCGAAAGTGAAAGAAAATCCGCTGAATGAGAATTTTGCCAAGAAAGAGTTTCAGGCTTTGTGGCGTGAAATTAACCACAAGTATGCCTACACGGTGGAGTTCGACAGCGCCGAGCTGATTCGCAAGGCCATTGCTCACATTGATGAAAAGCTGTTTGTTTCGGAACTGCAGTACACGACTACCATTGGATGCCAAAAGGCGAACATGAATGAGTACGAAATTGACCGCGGCGATTCTTTTACGGACGAAAAGACCCGGACACAAACCCTCAAACACGCGGAAACAAGCCAGATCAAGTATGATCTGATTGGCAAAATTGCCGACGGCGCAAAGCTCACACGCAAATCGGCATCTGCAATCCTGCAAGGTATCCGTGCCGACAAGCTCTATATGTTCAAGAACAACCCGGAAGAGTTTATTTCTAAAGTGATCCGGCTGATCAATGAGCAGAAGGCCACTATGATTGTGGAGCATATCTCCTACAATACCATTGAGGGAGAATACGACAGCTCTATCTTTACGGCAGAAAAGGCCACCCAAAGCTTTGATAAGGCGTTTCTTGCCAAGAAGGCAATTCAGGACTATGTGTTTACCGATGGCTCTGCCGACAAGAGCATTGAGCGTAAGTTTGCCGAAGATTTGGATGCTGCGGAGGAAGTTTGTGTCTACGCCAAGCTGCCCCGAACCTTCCAGATTCCCACGCCGGTAGGCAACTATTCGCCGGACTGGGCAATCGCATTCTACGAAGGCACCGTCAAGCACATTTTCTTTGTGGCAGAAACCAAAGGCACGATGGAAACACTGGAACTGCGACCCATCGAGCAGGCAAAAATTTCCTGCGCCAAGAAACTGTTCAACGAGATGTCTACCAGCCATGTCGTATACCATGATGTTGACAGCTACCAGAGCCTACTGAACATAATGAATTCAATATGATGTGATAAGCCTCTTACCACTATGTAAACTAAGAGACCTAGCTGGTCTTTTGTTTATATAGTACGATTTTGATTGGTTTCATACTGTGCTGTGTCATATTCGGCGGGTATCAGCTTGGTAGCGGGGACCGCTACCCGTCCAATCAAAGAAGCGGTTCCCCAATATCGTTTCAGACCATTATAGCTATCGGAAAGTGGAACTGTGGAAACGCGCAAAGCCTCTGCTATTTGATTTGGCAGAGGCTTTTGGGTACACGGTAATATTCTCTAATTTCGAACGAGTTATAGGTTACACTATATTGTAAGTAATCGCGCTATTCGCTTGATTACAATCAAGCAATTCAAAAAAATCGAAAATGTTAAAGAGTATACTGTAACGCTGCCGATAAAATGTAGTATAGCAATACAGTTTTGCTGCAAAGCTCCATATAAAGGCACAAGTGCTAGTCCCATAAAAAGAACTACTAAATCCGTAATGGACAAGCAAGATAAATATAGTATGGTGTTGATTGTCTCATTGAATACTGTACCGTAAGCAGGATAACCCTTTTTCTTTTTCTCATTTCCACTGGCGATTGCACCTAATGTGGCAAATAATAACCCCAGCAAAATTGAAATTGCCGTACATACCGTTTCCAGAACACTCGTGCTAATTGGGGAAATTAACGTCAGACCAATTCCAAAGCTAATTGGTGTTGCCATAAAAATTACGCGATGGCGTAGAGAAGAAAGCATTTTCCAGTAATCACAGACAATTTCACGGATGTTTAGAAAAGAATTTTTCTTTCGCAAAGAATAGCGTATAATCAGTAAGAATGTGATTGCAAGAATCAAGGCACCACAAAAATGTGTTTCGCTCATGATAGCTCCTCCGTTAGCGTCTTGATATCACATGAATAGTCATATCCATTTTTTCAATGTATTCTGTCGCGCGTGCACATAAGTACGAAATGATGGTATTCTCGTCAGCATGACCGTTCTCTTTTTCGTATTGGCTGGGTATGTATTCAAGAATGCTCAGATTATCGTATTTATGCAGATTAACAGTTCTTTCTTTACCATCTCCGATGTCTATTGTTGCAGTAACATTGTCGTAAGATATGCCGTTTTCTAATTCAAAAATTGCAGACTTGTCTAAACCGAAATGGATTAAACGCTCAATAAAAGTACTGGCCGTTCTTCCAAGGAAGGATGACAAAACCCGTTCTTCTTTGGCATAAGAAATCCCACTCAGTTGGTCACTGTTGTCTTCTGAGGTGCGATTACGGGTCAATTTCAACCGTTTGAGTGTACCTAAATCAAAAAAAGCCCTTAGAAATTCACTGGGAGATACATTGCACGTGTGAAAAGTTGCGTTCATTTTATCTTTCGCAAACTCATTTATCATTTTACAGGTAATAGATTTGGCACCGTATATCCCCATAGATTGGAAAAGGATTAAGCCCTTGTTAATGGGTTCCGTTGACGTCTCTTTTTTGGGAATAGCAACAAATACAAAGAAAGGAACCATTCCTGCTTGATTCTTTTCAATTGAACCAACTTGTTCGTGAGATGTTGCATCGTATATGTCACTTTCTATCCCATAATTCCCCGAATGTATGCAAGCAGCAATGTAAGAAAATTTTTCGGTTTCTCCGCGCCAATTGGGATTTGTTTCAATGTAATACAACTTCTTTTCGGATTCAAGCGTTTCCATTGTGCGGCGAACAGCAAAAAAGGCTTCAAAAAAATCTATTGCCTGGGAGTATTGCGTATCATTGTATTGAACAGGGGAGTTCAGCCCTAAATAACAGCTATTCTTGCCTGATTGGAAAAAGTAGAAGCTGGAAACATATAAACCCAAACTCATTTAAAAGACTCCTTTTTGTATGCGCAATCCTATGAGTAACTATGTTCTTTGTGACATAGGAAAAATGGTGTAGATAGAAAAACTGTTTTCATATGTGTAGATTATCACAATCAGGCCACATAACCTTCCACTCAAAATACTCAGCCTGTGTAATCTCCCCAGCATACAACTTCTTCTGAACCGCAGCCCAATCCTTTAGAAAATCATCCAGAATCGTATCATCAAACCACATCGCCACGGGGGAGCGCGGCGGCCAGTTATCGTTGTCATCATAGTGCAGCGCAAGGTTTGGGTTGGCATTATACCGCGCTGTGCCGCGCTCGGTGGGCACCAGCTTGATAACGCCGGGCTGCTCCTCGTCCAGCCAGAAAAGCTGCTCCAGAATATCATTCGCCGGGCCGTTTCCGCCATCGGAAAGTGCCAACGGGGAAACACGCAAAGCCTCTGCTATCTGATTTAGCAGGGGCTTTTTTGGTACGCGGTAACCCATTTCGTACTGCGCAATGCGGTTTGCGCTGAGGTCGACCAGCTCGCCCAACTCTTTCTGGGTCATGCGGCGGTGCTGGCGGATGCGCTTGATTTTCTCTCCGATGTTCATTTCGTTCACTCACTTTGCAGGATTTTCCTTATTGTACCACACCATAACATAAAAGCGCAAGAAAAAAGTAACAATTTTGCGAAAACTATTGACATTCGCATAAAAGCGCAGTATCCTATATTTGCATCGCAAATATGCGAAAGCCAAAATTCAAGGATGGTGATCGAATGGATTGTAAAGAAATCAGAGAAATGTACAAGCTCATGTTTGCGGAGTACCCGGACATTGTAACGGTCAAGGATCTGCAAGCCATGCTGGGCATCAGCCGCCACGCGGCGTATGACCTGCTGGGGGAGGGCGAAATCAGCTGCATCCGGCTGGCAAACGCTTACAAAATCCCCAAAATCAATGTGATCAATTATGTTCTGAAGCGTCCGTGCGGTCAGACCCGCGTGAGCGCGTAGGAGCTGCCTTGATTTTGGCAAGAGCACCTCCCCGTCTTAAATAGATTCGGCACCTTGAAAACTGCATATCCGACAAGCAAGGTACATTCACCGCATTGCCGTCAACTTACGAGTACGGCAGCGCAGACAGAGTATGCGCCATGACTGCCACCGGGCACGAGCGATTCAGTCTCTGGTAAACACCCCGTGGCGGAGTGGAGCGCAATGACAGATGTGGTCGTAAAGATACTTCCGTCCAGTCACAGTTCACACAATGAGGGCGGCAGGCAGAGAACCTGGCTGGGGTAAAAATACCCATAATGCCGTTGCAGCCGAACGGCAGCCTTGCGAATCGTCCCCACAGCTGGGGCAAGGTGGGCAAATGCAGCTGTGAATCGAAATGTTATCCCGAAAGTGTACCGAACGGATTCACTTTTTCCAGCCCAGTAAAAGTAGTGAATCAGAACCGTATACTTTCGGAAAATTTATTGGGAGTGAATCAGATTTGATTCACTATTCAGAGGACAAGGGCATAAAAGTGAATCAGTTCTGATTCACTCGCAGTAACCGCCCAAATCCGCCCTGTGTGGGGCAGATGCCACACGCAGCACACGGATACGAAACAGCCAGAACACCTGCCGTTTGGCGCGTTTGTGGGGCTGTGGGGCGGCGTGAGCCGTACAACTTAACACTGGAGAATAAAACTTACTACACACAAAACGACGATAGTATGAGATAATAGATATATACCAAAACAGAAAGGACGATGCGAATGAATTATGAAAAACTTCCAAAAACGATCTCCGCCGAAGAACTCCTCTCCACGCCGCTGCCGCCGGTCAAGTGGATCATTCCCGATTTGCTCCCGGCAGGGCTGGCACTGTTTGCCGGTCCCAGCAAGGCGGGCAAAAGCTGGCTGACCTTGTGGCTGTGCTTGCAGGTCGCGCAGGGCAAACCTATGTGGGGACGCGAAATAGAGCCGCACACCGTGCTTTACCTATCGCTGGAGGACACCTTCAACCGCCTGCAAAAGCGCCTTCTCCAGCTGGTGGGCAGCGAAGAAGCCCCCGAACGGCTGGTCATGCAGACGGAATGCAGCAGCATCGGGCAGGGGCTGGAAGAACAGCTCACAAGTTTCCTCTATCAGCACCCGGACACCGGGCTGATCGTCATCGATACCTTGCAAAAGGTGCGTTCCAGCGACCAGAACAACAGTATGTATGCCAGCGATTACAAGGAGATCAGTGCGTTGAAGGCATTGGCGGACAAGTATAACATCTGCATTTTGCTGATCCACCATCTGCGCAAACAAGCCGCAGACGATCCGTTCCAGCAGATTGCAGGTTCCAATGGTCTGATGGGTGCGTCCGATACCAGCTGGGTCATGCAGCGCAAGCGTATGAGCCAGACCGCCAGCATTTTGGTGACCGGGCGCGATATGGACAACAAAACACTGCGCCTGCACGAAGAAAATTGCGTTTGGATGCTGGACGAGGAAGAAAGCACCGAACAGATTGTCGCAAAAGCAGTTCCCGGATATATTTGGAAGGTGGCTGACTACATCGATAGTCTCGGAACATGGCAAGGTACGGCTACCGAATTGCTCTCCGCAGCCGATATTGAGGGCGTTTTGCCCCACCAGCTGACCCGGAAAATCGTGGAACACTTCGATACGGTGTTTACGCCAAGAGGTATCCGCTATGAAACCCACCGCACCTCGCAGGCGCGGCAGATGAAGTTCTCCCATGACGGAAATGACGCAGATGACGCTAATGACGCTGATATTGACATAACCCAGCTTTTCAAATGGGATATCTCACAAACAGCGTCATCAGCGTCATTAGCGTCACAAAGGTCGCGTAAGGAGAGCAAGCATGGGCGAAGTGTTGCCACAGGGCAACCCGCCGAAAAGCCTACGGGGCCAGCCCCGAACCCCTGTGAGGCTGCGAGCGCATGAGAAAGCGCAGTGTCGGAATCAACGTCCGCGTCAGCGTCACTGAAAAGAAAAAGGTGACGATGTTGGCTATGGAGTTTGTTTGCTGGGAATTCAAGGATTACATATTTTGCCATTTTGAAGATATATCTAAAATTTATACACTAAAAGAAAAAGTGCTCACCTACAGTAGAATGCAGTTGAACACTTTATTGTTGTAATTATAGAGCTGCAGAACGCTTGCTATCCAACCTATGCGTTCAAAAGGATAGATTCTTGTGCTAACACGATGGTTTGAAGGGCATCTAGCAGTGGACGAAACTCCGAAAAATCGATCTCTTGCCAATGAGCGTTTACATACTGCGCAAAAATATTTTTTCCATAATACAGTGAAATGTCGAAAGTGTCTTTCCGTGAAAAAGTTTTGCCATTTATCTGAACAGCCAAAACATCGTCAGGGAAAAGGTCTTCGATTTCACATTCAGCCTTCCCACTTGTCAGTGGAACGGTTGTCAAATACAATTTGCTCTCTTTTAGAAGCTGCAGATAAAGGTTTTTCTGTAATGCCTCTCTGTAATCCAAACCGCCCAGAGAAGTGTCTCTATCGGCTCCTATATATGAGA
>ERZ772881.1695-NODE-1695-length-18480-cov-4.826703_pt1 | contig 18480 bp, 13 predicted proteins | sample MGYA00580581_ERZ772881 | MGnify/ENA primary metagenome ERZ772881 (study PRJEB29015, sample SAMEA2737668) | human gut metagenome | biome: human gut; feature: human-associated habitat; material: faeces | place: China | collected 2012 ...
TTTACAGTGTAGACGCATTGCCTTTACAGTGTAGACGCATTGCCTTTACGGTGTAGAGGCATCGCCTTTACGGTGTAGAGGCATCGCCTTTACGGCGTAGACGCGAGACATAGCTTTGCACGAATCATCCCAAGATTGCATAATATACGGATATTCTGTCGTTTTTTATATAAAATGAAATAAAATACGAGTGATTTTATGGTTGTTTGATTGTTTTTTAGTAAATTTGCAATCGAAATAATAATTGTAAGAACGACATCTATGGCGCTTGATTTGAACCTACTGAAGCGGTTTTATGCTTCATACGCTTCCCGCATAAAAACGGTGAGAACACACTTGGGCCATCCTTTAACCTATGCTGAAAAGGTGCTTTTCTCACATCTTTATAATGGTTTCACAGATGTGCCATTGACGCGTGGTGAGTCGTATGTGGATTTCCGTCCAGACCGAGTGGCAATGCAGGATGCTACGGCACAGATGGCGCTGTTGCAATTCATGAATGCAGGCAAGAGCCGTGTAGCAGTTCCCACTACGGTGCATTGTGATCATCTCATCCGTGCGGATATGGGCGTGGAGAAGGACCTCCCGGCTGCAAAAACGGCAAATAAAGAGGTCTATGACTTCTTGCAGTCTGCGTCAGCCAAGTACGGTATTGGCTTCTGGGCGCCAGGTGCCGGCATCATTCACCAGGTAGTGTTGGAGAATTACGCCTTTCCTGGCGGCATGATGATAGGCACCGACTCTCATACTCCCAATGCCGGTGGGCTTGGCATGGTGGCGGTAGGCGTAGGTGGTGCCGATGCCGTGGACGTGATCACGGACCAGGCTTGGGAGCTGAAGCTGCCGCGGCTCATTGGCGTGCGCTTGACAGGCCGTCTCTCTGAATGGACTTCGCCGAAGGACGTGATCCTTGACATTCTGGGGCGGTTGACCGTTAAGGGCGGTACCAATGCCATTCTTGAATACTTTGGCGAGGGTGTGAATAGTCTTTCGGCAACAGGGCGCGCCACTGTCTGCAATATGGGCGCCGAGTTAGGAGCCACTTGTTCCCTCTTCCCCTTTGACGAACAGACAGCGGTTTATCTGCGCCAAACCGGCCGCGACGATGTGGCAGAGATGGCAATGGCCAATGTCGCCGATCTGTCAGCTGACGATGAAGTCGTTGCCTCGCCTGAGAAATACTATGATCAACTCATCGACGTGGATCTGTCTTCATTGGAGCCTCACTTGAACGGTCCGTTCACACCCGATGCCGCCACAAGCATCTCGGACATGGGGCGCAAGGCCCGTCAAGAGGGTTATCCACTGAAAGTAGAGGCAGCTCTCGTAGGCTCTTGCACCAACTCTTCCTATCAGGATTTGGCGCGTGCGGCGTCTGTGGCCCGCCAGGCTGCTGAGAAGCACATCCCTGTCAAGGCTGAACTCATCATCAACCCCGGCTCGGAGATGATCCGGTACACAGCCGAACGCGACGGACTCCTGAAGGATCTGCGGCACATTGGAGGCGTCATCATGACCAATGCGTGCGGACCTTGCATCGGACAATGGAAGCGGCACACTGATGACAACACACGCAAGAACACCATCGTCACGTCGTTCAACCGCAACTTCCGCCGGCGTGCAGATGGCAATCCCAACACCTATGCCTTCATCGGCTCGCCTGAGATGGTGGTTGCTCTCGCTATTGCGGGGCGGCTCGACTTCAATCCTGCCACTGACAAGCTGGTTGACGAGGCCGGCAATGAGGTGATGCTCGCAGAGCCTTCAGGCAATGCTTTCCCGCCCGCAGGGTTTGCGGTGAGCGACTGTCAGCAGGGAAGCAACATCGATCAGCTGCAGCGAGAGGGACTCTTTATCCCGCCACATGAGGATGATGGGGCCGAAGTGGTGATAGATGCTCACTCTGAGCGTCTTCAGCGGCTTGCGCCGTTCCCTGCATGGGATGGCAAAGACCTGACCGACATGCCGTTGCTCATCAAGACCAGGGGTAAGTGCACCACCGACCATATCTCCATGGCGGGACCCTGGCTGCGCTTTCGCGGACACTTGCAGAATATCTCCGACAATTTGCTTATGGGTGCCGTCAATGCGTTTAATGGCGAGAGCAATCTTGTGAAAGACCAGATAGACGGACAATATAAAGAGGTGTCGGCGGCGGCAAAGGACTACAAGGCGGAGGGTGTGCCCAGCATCATCGTGGCTGAAGACAATTATGGCGAGGGTAGCTCGCGCGAACATGCCGCCATGGAGCCGCGCTTTCTCAATGTGCGTGTGGTGCTGGCCAAGAGCTTCGCGCGCATTCATGAGACCAATCTCAAGAAACAAGGCATGCTCGCCCTGACATTTGCTGACAAGGATGACTATGACAAGGTAAAGGAAAACGACCGCATCTCAGTGACCGGCCTGAACGAATTTGCACCGGGAAGCATGCTCACCGTAACCTTAAACCATCAGGATGGCACAGTGGAAGCCTTTGAGGCTAAACATACTTACAATGAGCTGCAAATCAATTGGTTCAAGGCTGGTAGTGCGCTCAACTACGCATCCGGAAAGCGAGGCTAAGCGCGGGGATGACTCCTGTGGCTGCCTGCTGGGTTCTTGGTTGCTCTGCCACAATAGGAATCAATACAGAGCAAGGATGAAATACAAAATGCGATAAAGATGAAGATTACAAAGATAAATGGGCAATTGACAGTTCCCGGCAATCCCACCATTCCTTATATCGAAGGCGACGGCGTGGGTGCGGAGATTACTCCTGTAATGCAGGCTGTGGTGGATGCCGCAGTGACGAAGGCCTATGGAGACAAGCGTAAGATAGAATGGAAAGAGGTGCTTGCCGGTGGCAAGGCACATGAGCAGACAGGGCAATGGCTTCCTGACGCAACGATGGACGCCTTTCGTGAATACCTTGTGGGCATTAAAGGACCGCTGATGACGCCTGTCGGAGGAGGCATCCGCAGTCTGAACGTAGCGCTTCGACAGGGACTTGATCTGTATGTTTGTCAGCGTCCGGTGCGCTATTTCAAAGGCATTGAAAGTCCTGTGAAGCATCCAGAGTATGTGGATATGTGCATTTTCCGCGAGAATACCGAGGATATCTATGCCGGAATAGAGTGGGAGGCCGGTTCATCCGAGGCGAGGAAGTTCTATGGTTTCCTCCACAACGAGATGGGTGTGAGTAAAGTGCGCTTCCCCGATACATCGGGCTTCGGGGTGAAGCCGGTGAGCCGCGAGGGCAGTGAGCGTCTTATCAGGGCTGCAATCGACTATGCCCTGGCACATGACCGTAAGACGGTGACCCTCGTTCACAAAGGAAACATCATGAAGTTCACCGAGGGCGGCTTCAAGAAGTGGGGGTATGAGCTTGCCGGGCGCGAATACAAGCATGAGCTCGAGGAAGGAAGGCTTGTCGTCAACGACTGCATCTGTGACGCTTTCTTGCAAAATGCGCTGCTCAAGCCACGCGACTACAGTGTCATCGCCACCATGAATCTCAACGGTGACTATGTCTCCGATCTGCTTGCGGCGCAAGTAGGCGGCATCGGCATTGCACCGGGCGGAAACATCAACTATCAGACAGGACATGCCATCTTTGAGGCAACCCACGGCATTGCTCCCGATATTGCAGGGGAAAACATCGTCAATCCGTCGAGTATTATCCTCTCTGCTGTGATGATGCTTGACTATATAGGCTGGCACGAGGCCGGACAGCTGGTGGAGACCGCTTTAGAGGCTCTCTTTCAGCAAGGCATTGCCACTGCCGATCTTGCACGTTTTATGCCCGATGGCAAGAGTTTGGGCACTAAAGAATTTGGTAAACACATCATCGAGCAATTATGAAAAAGGAATATTTAGTTTATAAACTCAGTGACGAAGTCAAGGAAGCGTGTAAGATTCCACGTGAGACGTTCGTCAAATACGGTGTGAAGCGCGGTCTGCGCAATGAGGATGGCTCCGGCGTGCTGGTGGGATTGACCAATATAGGAAACGTTATCGGCTACGACAGAGCTGAAGACGGAACCTTGAAGCCATGTCCTGGCAGACTCTATTACCGCGGCTATGAGCTTGATGACCTGGTGTCACCGGTGCTGAAAGAAAAGCGTTTCGGTTTCGAGGAAATCGCTTACCTGCTGCTTTCGGGTAAGCTCCCCGATAAAGAAGAGCTGGTGGCGTTTCAGGGATTGCTCAACGACAACATGGCTCTCGACCATCGCACCATTGTCCATATCATTGATATTGAGGGCTCCAACATCATGAACATCCTCTCGCGCTGTGTACTGGAGATGTACACACTTGACCCTAATCCCGATGACATCAGCCGTGACAATCTGATGAGACAGTCGATAGAGCTTATCGCTAAGTTCCCGACCATAGTGGCTTACGCCTATAACATCTATCGTCACTCGGTGCAGGGAAGCAGCCTGCACATCAGTCATCCGAAAGAAAATATGGGCATTGCGGAGAACTTTCTGTATATGCTCAAGCACGATTACACGGATCTTGACGCGCGTACACTTGACTTGCTGCTCATCATTCAAGCGGAGCATGGTGGAGGTAACAACTCCACGTTCACGGTTCGTGTGACCAGTTCAACGCGCACTGATACGTATTCGAGTATCGCGGCGGGCATCGGTTCGCTGAAAGGACCCTTGCACGGCGGTGCCAATATTAAGTGTATTAATATGTTCCACCATCTCAAGGAGGCAGTTTCCAACTGGACAAGCGTGGACGAAATAGACACCTACCTCAATCGTATGCTGCGCAAGGAGACTTACGACAAGTCGGGATTGATCTATGGAATCGGTCATGCCGTCTATACAATGAGCGATCCACGTGCCGTGGAATTGAAGCGACTTGCCGGTGAACTCGCCAAGGAGAAGGGACGATTGAAAGAGTATGAGTTTCTCAAGTTGATAGAGGAGGAGGGCGTGAAATGCGTTACGGCTTTCCGAAAGTCGGATAAGCCTATCTGTGCCAACCTTGATTTCTACAGCGGTTTCATCTATGAGATGCTCGGGTTGCCGCAGGAGATCTACACGCCAATCTTTGCCATGGCGCGAATAGTAGGCTGGACGGCCCACCGTATTGAAGAACTCAACTTTGAAGGCAGGCGCATTATCCGACCGGCTTATAAGAATGTACAGATCCAAAAGACGTATGTGCCTCTTGACAAGAGATAGCGCAGTCAGGGCTATTTTTCCAATATTTCCTTGAGGAATCTGGGAGTATAGCCCTTTGTACTTTGCGCGACTTGTTCGGGCGTTCCTGTCGATATGATCTGACCGCCACCACGTCCTCCTTCTGGACCGACGTCGATAATCCAATCGGCAAGCTTGATGACATCTAAGTTGTGCTCAATAATGACGACGGTATTGCCTCTGTCGACGAGTTTCTCCAACACATACATGAGAATGCGAATATCCTCAAAATGGAGACCGGTAGTAGGCTCATCAAGGATGTAAAGTGTTTTGCCGGTATCGCGTTTGGAGAGCTCTGTGGCCAGCTTCACACGCTGGCTCTCTCCGCCTGAAAGTGTTGTGGAGCTCTGTCCAAGCTTGATATATCCCAGACCCACATCTTGTAAGGTCTTTATTTTCTGCAAGATATTGGGCACATTCTCGAAGAACTCCACGGCTTGATTGATGGTCATGTCAAGCACATCGGCAATAGACTTGCCTTTATAGCGCACTTCAAGTGTCTCCCTGTTATATCTCTTGCCGTGACAAACCTCACAGGGCACCATGACATTGGGCAGAAAATTCATTTCGATGACCTTGTATCCGTTGCCTCCGCACGCTTCACACCGCCCGCCTTTGACATTGAAAGAGAACCGGCCGGGCTTGTAGCCGCGGATCTTTGCCTCAGGCAATCCGGTGAAAAGTGAACGGATATCGCTGAACACTCCGGTGTAAGTGGCAGGATTGGAGCGCGGTGTCCGCCCGATAGGGCTCTGGTCTACGTTGACCACCTTGTCGATATTGTCTATCCCCTCAATCTTATCATATGGCATTGGCTGCTTCAGCGACCGGTAAAAATGCTGTGAGAGGATAGGCTGCAGCGTCTCATTGACGAGTGTAGACTTGCCGGATCCTGACACGCCTGATACCACTATTAACTTGCCAAGAGGGAACTCTACATCCACGTGCTTGAGGTTATTGCCAGTGGCTCCATATATCTTGATGCTCTTGCCATTGCCTTTTCGCCGTACAGCAGGTACTTCGATAGCCCTCTCTCCATTGAGATACTGGGCGGTTATCGTATGAGTCTTCAGCATTTCCTGAGGTGTACCTTCAAAAACGACTTCGCCACCTTTACGTCCTGCCTTTGGACCGATGTCCACAATCCAGTCGGCAGCCCGCATCATGTCTTCGTCATGCTCCACCACGATGACCGTATTGCCCAGGTCTCGGAGCTCCTTCAGGGACCGGATGAGCTTCTCGTTGTCGCGCTGATGAAGGCCGATACTGGGCTCGTCAAGAATGTAGAGCACATTGACAAGTTGTGAGCCGATTTGAGTTGCAAGCCTGATGCGCTGGCTTTCCCCACCGGAAAGCGAGGACGATTGCCGGTTGAGCGATAGATAGTCGAGGCCTACTTCAAGCAGGAAGTTTACTCTTGACGACAGCTCTTTCAGTATCTCATGCGCTATTTTGCGGTTTTGCGGCTCAAGCTTTTCCTCAACGCCAGAGAGCCATTCCGCAAGTTCGGACATGTCGAGGCTGGCTACTTCTGAGATATTCTTGTCGCCAACCCTGAATGCCAGCGATTCTTTTTTCAGCCTTTGCCCGTGGCATTCAGGACATTCGCTGGTGGCCAGAAATTGCGCCGCCCATTTTTGGCTTGCCGCAGAGTCATCGTTTTCCATCACGTCTGTGAGGTATTTGATGACTCCGTCGAAGGCTACAAAATAGTCGCTCGATGTGTGGACGATGCTCTTGTCAATGCGTACGCTTTCCATAGAGCCGTTCATGATCTCGTCAACCGCTTCTTGCGGAATATCTTTATAGGGCGTTTTCAGGTCGCAGCCATATTTCTGGAGAATGGCATCAATCTGCCAGAAAATCATTTGATTCTTGTATTTACCCAATGGCACAATGGCGCCATCGCGGATGCTGACCTTCTCATCTGGGATTACCTTTTTAAGGTCTATTTCGTTCACCACACCCAGCCCATGACAACGCGGGCATGCGCCTTCTGGTGAGTTGAATGAGAAGATGTTGGGGGCTGAGTCGCCGTATGAGAGGCCTGTGGCCGGATCCATAAGCCGCTTTGAAAAGTTACGCGTCTCTCCTGTTTCGTTGTCGAAAACCATGATAGCGCCATCCCCTTGCTTCATAGCGGTGGCCACAGAGTGCCGCAACCGCTCATCGTCCTTAGCTTCCACCTTGAGTTTGTCAATGACAACCTCGATATTGTGGTTCTTGTATCGGTCCACCTTCATGCCTCGAGTGATCTCCTTCACGTCGCCATCCACCCTTACATAGAGGTATCCCTTGCGCCTCATCGACTCAAAGAGCTCACGGTAATGGCCTTTTCGCTGCCTGATAAGGGGCGAAAGGATGTATACACGCTTGCCATCGTAATCACTTAGAATAAGACTGATGACCTTCTCTTCAGTGTATTTCACCATTTTTTCACCGGAGATGTAACTATATGCCGTGCCTGCCCGTGCAAAGAGCAGACGGAGATAGTCGTAGATCTCCGTCGTAGTGCCTACCGTAGAGCGTGGGTTCTTGTTGGTAGTCTTCTGTTCTATGCTGATGACAGGGCTTAGTCCACTGATCTTGTCTACGTCGGGGCGCTCCATGTTACCAAGGAAATTGCGGGCGTAGGCAGAGAAAGTGTCGATATATCTTCGTTGTCCTTCTGCGTAAATCGTGTCGAAGGCAAGTGATGATTTCCCCGATCCGGACAATCCCGTGATGACGGTCAGAGAGTTGCGTGGTATCTTAACGTCTATATCTTTAAGGTTGTGGACGCGTGCGCCCTCAACGGTTATCCATTCCTGATTCATGATTTTAATTGCTTGTCGTGTCTGTTTCCGTATATCCCCTCAAAAGGTTTACATCTCTCTTGATGTTGAATTTTCTTCCGTCAGCGCCGCGTGCCTTGACGAGTACGAAGTAAACACCTTGCTTAACATCTTTTCCATTGAACTTTCCATCCCATCCACCGGCGGGATCGTCCCATGAATAGAGCTTCTGTCCCCAGCGATTGAAGACAGTTGCATGAAACTCTACGATGCTTTTATATCCATTCTTTGCTTTATATATATCGTTAATGCCGTCGCCGTTAGGCGAAAAGGCGTTGGGGAACTCCAGTTTGCTCTCATAGATAGAGACGGAGAGTGGCGTCGCTCCCGTATTCCAGTATTCGTCAGTATAGCTCACTGTATCATTGCCTTGAGTGAAAGTGGCCCATAACTCGATGAGATGGCTTCCGGATTCGGTAAATGTGAAATAAGTATTCTCATCATAGCGTATCATGTAAGGATTGTCACGCTTTCCCTGACGGTAGAAGTGCCATTCGTAGTGAGCTGTCCAGCCGTCTGTTTCAGTGGCGCCGCTGGTGAAGCTGACCGTGAGTGGTGCCGACTCGCTTACACTTGTACTTCCTGCGTGTTCGGAGCCTTCGCTGTCGGTATAAGTCATCGACGGTGAGATGGTTGGTATTGCGGATTGCCCGAGTACTCGCATTGCCGACAAGACCATGACGGACATGATAAATGCTAATTGTGCCTTCATTATCTGATATCCCCTTGTGGAAAATGCAAAGTTACATAACTTTTTTAAAGGAACGCGCTTGTATATCCCGATTTTTGTGTAAGTTTGCACAATAAATATTTACTTACTATTCGGAAATGAAGAGATTCATGCGTTTCACGTTGCTCGTGTTAGCAGCCATTTTTTGTTCTCAAGGTTTCGCGCAGACACAAAAGTGGCGAGACAAATATAAGGTGAAGAAACAGGATACCCTCTATGGTATCGCTAAACAATATGGCATCACGGTGGACGCACTCATTGAAGCCAACCCGGAAATGAAGGTTGCCGGCTATGAGTTAAAGAAGGGCAGCTATGTGCTCATTCCCTTTGCTGCAGGCCAACAGAGCCAGAACGGCGTTGTCTCTACGCATGCGATGGCCGTCTCTCCTTCTAAACCTTTTGCGGGGAAGACGGTTCATGTGGGGGTGATGCTTCCGCTTCACAACGACGACGGTGACGGCCGGCGGATGGTGGAATACTATCGTGGCTTGCTCATGGCTTGCGATTCCCTTCGCGCACGGGGTATGAATATTGATATTCATGCATGGAATGTCAACATCAATGCGGACATCACCAATTACATGCCCATGGCTGAGGCAGCGAAATGTGACATTATTTTTGGTCCGTTATATAGCAAGCAGGTACATGCGCTTGCTGAATTTTGCAGGGCGCGCGACATTAAGATGGTCATCCCCTTCTCTGTTACGGGAGATGATGTGTCGCTTTATAAGCAGATATTCCAAGTCTACCAGACTAATGACCGTCAGACGAACAGCGCCATAGAAAGTTTTTTGAAGCTTTTCCCCGCTGTACATCCTGTGTTTATTGATTGCAATGACAAGACCTCTACCAAGGGGAGCTTTACCTTTGGCCTGCGCGCGCGACTGGAGAGCCGTAACATGGAGTATAGTGTCACCAATCTGGGAAGTCCCGATGACCTTTTCGCCAAACAGTTCAGCACCTCCAAGGTAAATGTCGTCATCTTGAATACCGGCCGTTCCCCTGAGCTGACACAAGTGCTCCACAGACTTTCCGTGTTGAAAAACCGTATGCCAGGGCTGCGCATCAAGCTTTTCGGCTACACGGAATGGATGATGTATTTGGGTATTGATGAAGCTAAATTCCATGAGCTTGACACATATATTCCTTCCACATTCTTTTTTAATCCCTCCGACCCGCGTACACAATCGCTGATCCAAAGCTATCGCCGGTGGTTTGGTGCCGACATGCAGGCGGCTCTTCCGCGCTTTGCGCTTACAGGCTATGACCATGCGCAGTACTTCCTTCGCGGTTTTGCCCAATACGGCAAAGCGTTCAAGGGCGTCAAGGGGCAGAGCGGATGGCATGCCGTACAAGCCCCGTTACAGTTCCGGCAAGTGGGCACGGCAGGCATGCAGAATGAGTTTTTCCAGCTCGTTCATTTTCTGCCGAATGGCAATGTGGAAGCAATATCCTTCTGATTATGAAACGCTTATACGCAATTTTAGCAGTCGTACTCAGCTTTCCATTACTTTCCCATGCACAGATAGGAGAGCATCGTAATACGTTGTCCATAGGGGGCGGTGCCGGTTATAACCTTACATCGGTCCGCTTTACGCCTAAGGTGGTGCAGAGTATGAAGGGAGGCTTGAACTTCGGCTTCACGGCACGCTATACAGTAGAGAAATATTTCTCAACCATTGCTTCGGTGCAGGCGGAGGTCAACTTCAGTCAGATGGGATGGAAAGAGGACATTCGCGACATCAGTGATCAGCCGGTCATCAATGCCGTCACCAAGCAGCCGGAAGAATATGAGCGCACGATTAACTACGTACAAGTGCCTTTCTTCGCGCATCTTGCGTGGGGAAAAGAAAATAAGGGTGTCAACTTTTTCGTCAATGCGGGACCACAGTTAGGTGTTTACCTAAGTGAGAGCACCAAGAGCAACTTCGACTGGACGAACCGAAATATGAGTGACCGTGCCAATACGGTGGTGGCTCAGGACACGATGAGTGTACAGCACAAGATCGACTACGGCATTGCTGCCGGTCTCGGTATGGAACTGGCAACGAGACGCTTGGGCCGTTTCACGTTCGAGGCACGCTATTACTATGGCCTTGGCAACCTCTACGGCGATTCCAAGCGCGACTATTTCGGATCCAGCAACTTTGGTACGATAACCATTAAGTTGGGATGGCTTGTCGATATCATGAGATAGGTGGCCTGATAAGGAAGACGATCAACTATGAACTCTATGGCTATATACAAGAGCTATTACTAAACACGCAAAACTTTTAACGCTAAACTATTAGAATTATGTTTGAAAACCAACCCAAAGGTCTCTACGCCCTTGCCCTTGCAAATACCGGCGAGCGTTTCGGCTATTACACTATGTTAGCGATTTTTGCACTTTTCATGCAGGCAAAGTTTGGATGGACGGAGTCGCAAGCCGGACAGGTGTATGCCATTTTCCTGGCTGTTGTCTATTTCGCACCGCTCTTCGGCGGCATGCTTGCCGACAAAATCGGTTACGGCAAATGTGTGGTCATAGGCTTTGTCACCATGTTTCTCGGCTATTTTGGTCTTGCCATCCCAACAGCTCCCAATGCTGTGGGGCAGGCAGCCATGTTTGCCGGTCTGGCCTGTGTGTCGTTGGGTACCGGCCTTTTCAAGGGCAACTTGCAGGTGCTGGTAGGCAATCTGTATGATGACCCGAAATACGAATCGAGCCGTGATAATGCTTTCAGCCTGTTCTACATGGCCATCAACATTGGTGCCATGTTTGCTCCGTCTATGGCTAAATGGATTACCAATCTTTATCTCTCCAAATACGGTTTCGTTTATGACGCCGGCAACTTTGATCCCGCTTATCTGCGGGCACTTTATGGAGCTTACGGACTTTGCTTCGGGGTGGCCTGTGTGTCGTTGGTGCTCTCAGCCATCATCTATTTCTCTTGCCGCAGCTGGTTTGCCTATGCTGACGTGACGGCCAAGGAGGCCGAAAAGACCCACAGCATCGAAGTGGAGGAGCTGACTCCCAAGCAGACGAAGGACCGTATCGTGGCCCTGTTATTGGTGTTCGCTGTAGTCATTTTCTTCTGGATGGCTTTCCATCAGAACGGTTCCGCACTGACATTCTTCGCTAAGAAGTACACCAACCTCACTGTCAGTGGCGGTCTGCGCATATGGTTCAATATCTTCTCGTTGGCTCTCATCGCCCTCTCAGTGTACACTGGCTTCCAGACTTTTCAGGCAAAGCAGAAAAAAAGTCGCTTCATCTGTGGCGGAGTAACACTGTTGGCATGGGTCGCAGCCATAGTCCTTTTCCTGGGAATGGACGATCCTATAGCCGCCCAGCCGTCCGATTTCCAGCAGTTCAATCCATTCTTTGTTGTTTCCCTCACTCCGTTCAGCATGGCTTTCTTTGGCTTGCTTGCCCGTAAGGGACATGGTGTCTCCGCGCCTACACGTATCGCCTGGGGTATGCTCGTTGCCGGTCTTGGCTTTACGGTCATCACTTTGGCTTCCACAGGCCTGACCTCGCCGATGGATTTGGGAGCCGATCAGACCGAGAGCGTGCTGTCGCCCTCGTGGCTCATCTCCACTTATTTCACACTGACCATTGCCGAACTCTTGCTCTCACCCATGGGCATCTCTTTTGTTTCGAAGGTGGCGCCTCCTAAATACAAGGGCCTGATGATGGGTGGATGGTTTGTTGCCACGGCCATCGGTAACTATCTGAGTTCCATTCCTTCCATGCTTTGGAATAAGATTCCGCTCATGTACAACTGGGGCATCCTTATCACATTGTGTGTGGTCAGTGCTATCGTCATGTTCTCATTGTTGAAGAAACTGAAAAGGATGACGGAATAACCGTATAAAGGTGTCATTGCCTTTACGGCGTAATGGCCTTCCCTTTACGCCGTAGAGGCAATGCGTTTACGCCGTAGAGGCAATGCGTTTACACCGTAAAGGCAATGCGTTTACGCCGTAGAGGCAATGCGTTTACGCCGTAGAGGCAATGCGTTGATTTTGAAGGCCCCTGTCTCTTTAATTACTTGATGTAATTCATACGACACACAAAACTTTTATTTACAGTATTTATGAAAGATATTCTCTTATGTTTGGTGGCATTCTTTACGTTGACAGCCTATGCCCAGCGTGGAGCATGGAGTGGGGAAATCAGTGTGCAGGGCATGAAGATAGTAATGGTGTTACATCTTGACGACGGTCACGCCACGCTTGATGTCCCTACGCAGGGAGCCAAAGACATTCCTGCAGAGCTGACCCGCAATGCCGATGGGTCAATACTTGTCAGTATTCCTGTCATTGATGCTTCTTATGAGGGAAAGTTAGAAGGCAATGTCGTCAAAGGTACATTCAAGCAGCATTGGCGATGGCTTTCGACATGCTGGAGCAGGGGAAGCCGGCGGCGGGAATCAAGCCGGAAGGAATCACAGATCAGACTCTGAAGGCCAATTTTCAAGCTGCTGTCGCACAGTCTTCCACTCCCTATATGCGCTATTTTCTCAAATTAGCGGGTGCGGACTATCTGAGTAAGATTCATTGTCCGGTGATGGCACTCAATGGAACCCTTGACAGGCAAGTGGACTATAAGGCCAATCTCGAAGCACTGCGTAAGGGATTGAAAGTAAAAAACAGCCGGATAGAGGCCAAAGAAGGCCTCAATCATCTTTTCCAGCACTGCCAGACCGGTGATATGACCGAATATCAGCAGATTGAGGAGACTTTTTCCAACGATGTCATCAATGAGATGATAGTGTGGGTGAAAGCTCTTTAAAGGATGTTCATGGACGACTACTATACAGACGAGGAACTGGACTTTAGCCAATCGGGCAGCTTGAATGATGACTTCGGCATGCCAGAAGGCACGGATAGCATCCATAATTGGGACTATTTTGAGCCTGAAGATGACGAGCCGGCGCGTCCGTCTGTCTTTGAGAGCCAGCGTACAGCCTATCATAGCGACAGCATTCCCGAACAATTGCGCACGCTTCTTGAGATGATTCGCCGTCAACCTTGGCAAATCACGGCGGGAAAGGCGTTTTATGAGCAGGCCATCTTCATGCAAGACTATGTGGACGACGCGGAGATCGTGGGATATATGAACTATTTCCCCACTTACCGCGATATGACTATTCAGCAGCTTCGCAGCTATTTCACGATCCGACATCAATTCCGTTTGGGTAAATTTCCAGACGTGTCGCTGAGCTATATCTTTGTCTACGTCTATGAGACGCTGATGAAGATTGGCGTCAATACCGCTGAAGAGGGCTATGAAATACTGAGTGAACTGAATGAGGCTTACCGTGATAGCGCCCCCAAACTGAGCCGCCATCTTACACCCTGGCTGCGCGATTATGTGGTCTACAACCAACTCTCCGGCCATTATGCCGAGGTCTTCGCTTCAGAGCATAAGCAGGATGAGGTAGTCCGCCTGCTGGCTGAATATGCGGAGGCAGATTGTCAGCAGCTCTTCGCTACAGTGTGTTCCTTGAGTAAATATGATCTTCGTAAAGGTGCACTATTTACCAAGGAGAAGGCACGGTCAGTGGACTGCGTCGTGGCAGTGTTGCGAAGACTGATACCTGTCTTGGAGAAAGAACGTCATCATCGCATTGAGACACTTTTTGTCGGGAAGCGTGTCAAGCGATCGGTTCCCATGTTCACCAACGCGGTCTTCTACGATCCCGCGCCGGTGAGAAATGCTGAGGTGGAAGTCTCTCTGCAGCATTCGTATCTTTGCCGTAGTGGTTTGTGGACAAGAGATGAGTATGTAGGAGCTGACAAGACCTTTGGCAAGCTACTTGGCATCATTCTTCGGGAGACTGATTGCCAGCTTCGTGAGGCGTTCAATGTGAAGCCGCGACTGAAACCTGAAGCCGCAGCCGCACCTTACAGATCGCTCATTCATGGTGCCATGGTGGAGTGGCAGGCCGAAGAGCAACGGAGACATGCCGCTGAGGATGCTGAGAAGCGGAGAGTGTCAATAGACTACACCAAGCTCGGACGCATCCGCGATGATGCCGAAGTGGTGAAAGACAAACTGCTTGACGGCATCATGGCAGAAAAAACAGTTCCTCAACAGGTGGAGGCTACGCGCCCACAACCTGCCGAGCGGCCCGTTGAGGACACTCCGGTTGCTGCACAACCGACGGCAACGGTCAGTGAGATAGACCGTGAGCTGCATTTTCTCCGGCTCATCTTTTCGGGTGGCGACTGGAAACAATATCTTCGCGTTATTCATGTGCCAGAGGGCGTGATGGTGGAGAATATCAACAATGAGCTGATAGATGTGGTGGGAGACATTGTATTGGAAGACGACGGTAACGGATTGCATCTCATTGAAGATTACCGTGTAGACATTGAAAAATTATTATCTGAACATGGATAACAGCAACATAAGAATACCGCAGCGCATCGCTCAGAGCGTCATCAACTCGCTCAAAGGTGGCGTGGTTCCGCGTGTCGGCTTACCGTTTATTGCGGTTGGCAGACGTAAGGAGATAGAAGCATTGCTCCATGATGTCGATATCGTGGGGGAGGGTGGCGCGTCTTTTCGCTTTATAGTGGGGAAGTACGGCAGTGGCAAGTCGTTTCTTCTTCAGACCATCCGCAACTATGTCATGGACCGGCAGTTCGTTGTCGTTGATGCTGATCTCTCACCTGAGCGCCGCCTTCATGGCAATCAGGGACAGGGTCTCGCCACCTACCGTGAACTGATTCGCAACCTCAGTGTGAAGTCGAAGCCTGAGGGCGGCGCGCTGGCCATGGTGCTCGACCGATGGATCAGTTCCGTGCAGACCGCCACAGCGGAGAGTACCAACGTCGGCATGGACGACCCCCAGTTTGCCGAGCTTGTGGAACAGCGCATCATGGCTATCATCCGACAGATGCAGGAGCTTGTCCATGGCTTCGACTTCGCCCGTCTGCTCACACTCTATTACCGTGCTTTTGTTAATGGAGACGATGAGCTGAAAGGTAAGGTGCTTAAATGGTTCCGCGGCGAATATGCCACCAAGACGGAAGCCCGGCAGGAGCTCGGTGTGACGGTAATTATCTCCGACGATGACTGGTACGACTATCTTAAGCTCATGGCTTATTTCTTCCGTCAGGCCGGCTATCGCGGACTGATGGTCTTTATGGATGAGTTAGTCAACATCTTCAAGATTCCCAACAGTATCTCACGGCAATATAACTATGAGAAGATCCTCACGATGTACAACGATGCACTGCAAGGCAAGGCACAGTATATCGGTACCATCATGAGCGGCACGCCTGAATGTATCGAAGACCGTCACCGCGGTGTGTACAGTTATGAGGCATTGCGATCCCGTTTGGTGGAGGGGAAGTTTGCCATCGACGGTCATCAGGACCTGCTCGGTCCCGTGCTCCGTCTCCAGCCACTAACCAATGAGGAGATGTTCGTGTTGGCAGAGAAACTCGCTGATATCCATGCCTCGCTCTACGGTTATCAGCGTACGGTGACAGACGAGGACCTTGCCACATTCATCCAGATTGAATACAGCCGTATCGGTGCCAACGGGCACATCACGCCTCGGGAGGTTATCCGTGACTTTATTGAGCTTCTCGACATCGCCGTGCAGAACCCGGGAAGCAGTGTGCGCATTCTCTTGCAGAGCGATGCCTTCAGTTATGCCAAGCCGGAGGAAGAAGAGCGGAAAGACGCCGTAGACAGTCAGTTTGCTGAGTTCACTATATAATGTCACACAAAATCCGTCTCCTTCCTAACATTCCCCGTCCCGTATATTCTTCATATTGTGGTGTGGAGAACAATATTGTAACTATTCAGCCGGTCGGGAAATAGCCTAAATGTCTTCTTGTCAATATCAATATCAGTCTGCGTTGATTAGGATATTCCGACCCGCCTCAGACTTCATCCTTCCATATCCTATCAACGCTATAAGTCCTACGATAGCAATCAGCACGAACGGCAGCTGATAATGAGCCAATGAATTGGGATCGGCAGATGCGGATGCTGCGCTTCTCAACGCCAATGCGCCCAGACCGATGCCCAATCCGGAGGCAAGCTGAAGGGTAGTGCTGTAAAGCGTGTTGGCTGAAGACATCATCTGTTGGGGAACATCCACGTAGGCCACCGTATGGAGAGTGCTCAGTTGCACAGAACGGAAGCATCCCATCAGAAACAGACAGACAATGATGGCGAAGACAGAGGATGATGCATTAAAAAGTGCGCAGGCGGCTGTTGACAGCGAAAGCAACAGTGCGTTAAGAAACAGAATATGCTTGATGCGCCAATGACGCATCATCCATACTGTGAAAGGCTTGGTGATGAGATTACCCAGCATAAGCGAGAGCAGCAGTAAGCCGGAATGAAAGGCGTTGAAATGCAGGCCATCCTGAAACAGCAACGGCAGCAGGAATGGGGCTGCGCCGATAACCATCATTGACAGTGTGCCATAGACAATTGTTACTGAATAGGTGGGCACGCGCATTACAGAATAGTCTATTAGTGGCGATGGGGCGTGCAGTGAACGGCGCACACTGAATGCAAACAGCAATATACAGAAAAGCAACAGCACGAGGGGGCACGTGATGTCGGAAGCGTTGTTGCCCAGCAATTCAAGGCCGTACATCATGCCTGAGAGCGACAAGGCGCTCAACAAGAAGTCGGGTATATCTAATTTACCCCGCTGTCTGTCTGCCGGCTGTTTAGGAACATATCTTATTGCCAGGACAAAGACGAGTAGTCCTACCGGAACATTCAGGAAGAATATCCAATGCCACGAGAGGTAGGTGGCAAGGAATCCGCCTATAGGGGGGCCGACGACGGGTGCAATAAGACCTGGAGTGGTTATCCATGCGATGGCATTCACCAAGTCGCACTTATCACAATTCTTCAATACTGCCAACCGTCCCACAGGCACCATCATCGCCCCCGCCGTTCCTTGCAGGAAACGCACGATGGCAAACTGTGCCAGGCTGTGGCAGAACGAGCACAAGACGGACGTGCCGATAAATCCCAACACGGCATGGGCAAACACCGAACGTGTGCCATACCTGTCGGCTACCCAGCCACTTACAGGAATGAATACTGCCAGCGAAATCATATAGGCTGTAATCCCGATGCTCATCCTGCCGCTTTCCACACCGAAGTCAGCTGCCATCTGCGGCAGAGCCGTCACTAAGGCTGTGGAGTCAATATACTCCATAAAGAAAGCCACAGCCACGAGAGCTATGACAATCCGTGAAATGTGCTTTTTCATTTTCTCGTCTTTTTATAAATTGCGATTGAGGTTTTATCGTTCAGACTTCAATTCGCAGACAGATTATCTATCAATTGCAAACTTACATAAAATTCCTCGAATTATGCCAGTTAGATAAAAAAAGTTAAGGTCACACCGCGGCTTCCCGCCTTGCTACCGATATTTTTTGGCGTTCTCTTACAAATAGTATAATTTTGCATTCTATATGTAAAACAATGAAACGTACATGAAGGCTTTCGCCAAAGGGAATGAAAATTTTCGTATCTTTGCCACAGATACAGTAACTTCAACCCTTTACAACTATGGCGAAACAACAGAAGAACGAAGTATCCTTCGAAGAAGTCGTAGCTCGCGGATGCGGTCTTGACGTTCACAAGAAGGAGATTGTGGCAACAGTCAGCGGAACGGACATCAAGAAAGAGACACGTACGTTCCAGTCGACAACGAGATCTTTGACACAATTGAAAGAA
>ERZ772881.1698-NODE-1698-length-18465-cov-11.336991_pt1 | contig 18465 bp, 9 predicted proteins | sample MGYA00580581_ERZ772881 | MGnify/ENA primary metagenome ERZ772881 (study PRJEB29015, sample SAMEA2737668) | human gut metagenome | biome: human gut; feature: human-associated habitat; material: faeces | place: China | collected 2012 ...
TTAAGCAGATGCTTTGTAAGGCAGGATTGGAACATAACCGCAGCCGGTTTATCGTAAAACGCATCTTCGCCGAGGAGTTCGTTGTCGTTAAACGTGACCCTTCCAAAGTGCAGTTTATTGCTCGTCTGAATGACTTTTATTTCCAGTTTCAGAAACTCGCCAACAACTATAATCAGATTGTAAAGGTCATCAATTCGCACTTTTCCAACATCGCGATCCCGCATCAGATCGCTGCTTTGGAACAGCGAACGAGAGAATTAAAGGCTCTGAGTATCGAGATTCTCAACCTTGCAAAACAAGCTAAGGAGTGGTTGCGAATATAAGATCGGGTTCCTCGCCCGGTGGGGCTTTGCGCTATAACAAGGAGAAAGTGGATAAGGATGAAGCCGAGGTGCTGCTTTGGCAGAAGATGCTCGAACCGTTCGATAAACACGGACGACTGGATATCGATGCCTGCATGGATAGTTTCTGGCCCTACCTCGAAGCCAACCGCAGAACGACCAATACGGTCTTCCATGCTTCGCTGAACCCTTCACCGGAAGACAGGCTGACAGACGAACAGTTGCGGGAAATCGCAAATGAATACATGCAGAAGATGGGTTACGGAGATCAGCCCTATATCGTCTTCAAACATAAGGACATTGATCGGCAGCACCTCCATATCGTATCGTTGCGCGTCGATGAGAAAGGCTGTAAACTACCACACGATTTCGAAGCCCGTCGTTCTGCGGAAATTACCCGCGATTTGGAACATAAGTACAACCTCCATCCGGCGGTCAAAGGTCAGGAACAGAGGGACACCCCCGATCTTCGGAAAGTAAACTATAAGACGGGAAACGTCAAACACCAGATCTCGTCCGTCGTCAGGTCGTGCCTGCGGAATTATAAATGCTCGTCCTACGGCGAGTTCCGCACCTTATTGGAACTGTTTAACGTTTCGGTCGAAGAACGTACGGGAACTATCGACGAAAGGAACTATGCCGGTATTGTCTACGGCGCCATGACTGATGACGGCTATGGCATCGGCACTCCGTTCAAATCGAGCCGTATCGGCCGGGATGTCGGCTACAAGGCTCTTCAAAAGTATTACGAGCGGTCGAAGAGTGCGCTGAAGCAGGACGGAACGCTCGACCGACTTCGGCAAACAGTCAAAGACGCCATGAGCCCACACAATACACGGGACGAGTTCCGGCGACTGCTCAAAGCGGAGAATATCGACACGATTTTCCGCATTAACCCGGTCGGCAGAATCTATGGTGTGACTTTCATTGACCATAACGACGGCATCGTTGCCCGCAGGTCGGTACTGGGAAAAGAGTTTTCGGCAAATGTTTTCAATGAACTCTATCCGGCACCGAAAAACGACAAGCAGGTTCCAGAACAACACACAGCACCGTAACACGAAATACAAAACCATATCGCCAATCCTATTTCTGGCATTGTCGATACGCTATTGGACCTGACCGACACGCAGGCCTATGAAGAACAGCAGCGGCAGATGCAACGATTTCGAAAGAGGAGGTGACATTTTTTTGATATGAAGACTGATACTTACTGTATGAAGGATCTTTCGCGGGTGGGAAGATGTTTGATTCATAGGATATTATGTTGCTTTTCAGATAAGAAGTATATCGCTTATAGAGTAAAAAACGTAATTGTAAACGAGGTTTCGGTATCCAAAGCGTTACCTCGTTGACTTTTGTCTGTGATTGTATATTGTGCTGAATTATAGTGTATTGATTCGTTGTTCATCTTGGCGGCCGACTCTGCCGAAATTATTTTGCAACCCTCAAAAAGCAGAGTCGTGCGCAGTATGTTGACGCTGTAGCATGTCGTCAGGCAAGACGAACTGTTTATAGAGTGATTTTCTGGCCGACTATAATATTTATAACAAAAGTCCTATGTTCGTATATAGGACTTTTGTCATTTTGTACATTCAAGCGTATAGATGTCATCCGGAAATGTCGCAGTTCGGTTTCCGTTCAGGTATTCAGCCGTGCATGGTCTGCGAGGAACTTCTCCAGCCCGCTGTTCGTCATCGGATGTCTGAGCAACCCTTCGATTGCCGCAAGGGGGCATGTCGCCACATCGGCTCCCGCATCGAGGCACTGGATAATATGCTGCGTATGACGGATCGAAGCGGCCAGCACCTGCGTTTTGTAACCATAGGTGCGGTAGACCTTCACGATGTGGGCTACCAATGCCACGCCGTCTTCGGAGATGTCGTCGAGACGTCCCACGAACGGAGACACGTAGGTCGCTCCGGCCTTTGCGGCGAGCAACGCCTGTCCCACGGAGAATACCAGCGTGCAGTTCGTCCGGATATCCTTGGCGGCAAAATATTTTACGGCCCGGATTCCTGCGGCCGTGCAGGGCAGTTTCACGACGATGCGGGGATGCAGCGCCGCCAGCGCCTCACCCTCTCGCACCATTCCTTCGAAGTCTGTGGCTATGACCTCGGCGCTCACGTCCCCTTCGACGATGTTGCAGATTTCAACATAATGACGGTTGCAGTTTTCCGTACCCCGGATGTTCTCTTTGGCCATCAGCGATGGGTTGGTCGTTACGCCGTCCAGGACGCCCAGTTCGTGCGCCTTGCGGATTTGTTCCAGATTGGCCGTGTCGATAAAGAATTTCATGGCTCAAATAGTTTTTACGGTTTCTTAAAGATACGAAGAAAATTCCAGACTACAGAAATCGTAGAGCGAATAACGTTAGAGTGTTGTCAGTTATGATCTATCAGCTTTGCTTGGTTATGGGATTCGTAAAGGGGATCGTCAAAAAAATTCATGTTGTTCTGCCAAGTATAGGTGTCGGTGCAACTGCCTCGGTATGCGTTGGCAGAGTAGCCTTTTAATCGACGCTAAAAGAGGTATTTTACAGAATACTTGACTTTAAAGCATATTAAAATTTTTGGTTTTGATATGCTTTGATGAGTTTTTGTGCTATCTTTGGATATTCATTTAATATAGAATTTGCCTCTTCTTTGAAAAAAAGAAAGGTAGATAAGCATTGTAAATACCCGGGCTAAATTTTTACTCGCAGATGATAAAAAAACTGTTTTTTACATTGCTTTGCACTGCTGTCTGCCGAACGATATCGGCACAGGTGGTTGATCCTTATGTCCCGTCACCCGAGAACCTTCGGGCTCGGACGGCGTTTCAGGATGCCAAATTCGGCATTTTCCTTCATTGGGGGCTCTACTCGCTGCTCGGCACGGGCGAATGGACTATGACCAACCGCAATATCAATTATCAGGAGTACGCCAAGCTGGCCAATGCGTTTTATCCACATGATTTCGATGCCGCGGAGTGGGTCTCGGCCATCAAATCCTCGGGTGCGGGGTACGTCTGCTTCACGACGCGCCACCACGACGGCTTTTCGATGTGGGACACCGCGCAGACGGACTACGACATCGTGGACGCCACGCCGTATAAACAGGATATCGTAAAGGCGCTCTCCGATGAGTGCTCCCGTCAGGGGATAAAACTGCACCTATATTACTCACTGATCGACTGGTACCGCGACGACTGCCCGCGCGGGCGGACGGGGCTTGGGACGGGGCGTCCCGGCACGGCGATCAGCTACGAGCGTTACTACGATTTTATGAAACGCCAGCTCACGGAACTGCTGACGGGTTACGGTTCGGTGGGCGCCGTGTGGTTCGACGGGGTGTGGGATCAGGATCAGAACCCGGATTTCGACTGGAAACTCCGCGGGCTGTACGACCATATCCATGCCATCAGGCCGGCCTGTCTGGTGGGTAACAACCACCACCTGGTTCCGTTCGAAGGCGAGGACATCCAGATTTTCGAACGCGACCTTCCGGGCGAGAACACCGCCGGACTTTCGGGGCAGGAGATCGGCCGCCTGCCGCTCGAAACGTGCCAGACGATGAACGGCATGTGGGGCTACAAGATCACCGACCTCGACTACAAATCGTCGAAGACGCTGATCCACTACCTCGTGCGGGCTGCGGGCCGCAACGGAAACCTGCTGCTCAACATCGGTCCCCAACCCGACGGAAAACTGCCTGCGACGGCCGTCGAACGGCTGCGGGAGATGGGCGAATGGCTCGCCCGGTACGGCGAAAGCATCTACGGAACCCGCGGCGGCGACATCCCGCCCCACGACTGGGGCGTGACGACGCGCAAGGGCGACAAACTTTACGTGCATGTGCTCGATTTGCAGGACGATGCGCTGTACCTGCCGCTTGCGGAAAAAGTCGGGGAAGCCCGGTGCCTGAACAACGGCGAGCGGGTGAAGTTCGACACGCTCCGGGGAAAAGGGATCGTCCTGAATCTGGAGCATGTTCCCGAGGATACCGACCGAATCATAGAACTCACTTTACGATGAAAAAAACGACACAGCTATTCGCCGGCCTGCTTATGCTCACGGGCGTGTTGTCGGCGTGCTCCCCGGCCGGCAACGAGGGTTTCATGCGGCGCGTGGAGACCGATTTCCGGCACAAACAGGAGCTGCTCCCCCGGGGCGATCTGTTCGGGATATTCGACGAACCGATGACGCCGCAGGAACGCGATGCAATGACGTTTCTCTATGCCTATATGCCCGTGGGGGACATTACCGACTATCTGGGCGATTTTTATCTGGAAAACGTGCGCTGTGCGCTGTCTGTCCGGCAGGAGATGCCTTGGGGCAGGAGCGTCTCCGACGAGTTGTTCCGGCATTTCGTGCTGCCCGTGCGGGTCAACAACGAGTGTCTCGATGATTCGCGCCGGGTATTTCACGATGAACTCAAACCCCGCGTCGAGGGGCTGTCGATGTATGACGCCATCCTCGAAGTGAACCACTGGTGTCACGAGAAGGCCAACTACCAGCCGTCGGATGCGCGAACTAGTTCGCCGCTGGCCACCGTGCGCACGGCTTACGGCCGCTGCGGCGAGGAGTCCACGCTGCTCGTTGCGGCCCTGCGGTCGGTGGGCATCCCGGCCCGGCAGGTCTACACGCCCCGCTGGGCGCACACCGACGACAACCACGCCTGGGTAGAGGCCTGGGCCGACGGACGGTGGCATTTCCTCGGGGCCTGCGAGCCGGAACCGGTGCTCGACCTGGGGTGGTTCAACGCCCCGGCCAGCCGCGGGATGCTGATGCATACCAAGGTCTTCGGCTATTACGACGGTTCGGAGGAGGTGATGAAAACCACGGCCAACTACACCGAGATCAATGTGATCTCGAACTATGCCGCGTGCGCCCCGCTCACCGTGACGGTCACCGACACGGCGGGCAGTCCCGTGGAGGGTGCGACCGTGGAGTTCAAACTTTACAATTACGCCGAGTTCTACACCGTATCGCGCAAAACGACCGACGTCCGGGGGCGGGCGTCGCTGTCGGCGGGTCTGGGCGATATGCTTGTCACGGCTGTCTGTGATGGCCGGTTTGGGGTTCGGAAGGTTTCTTTCGGGAGGGAGACGGAGGCGACGGTGGTGCTGGAGCATGCGATCGGCGACGAATTCTCCTTCCCCGTCGACATCGTTCCTCCGGCCGAGAGCGCGAATTTGCCGGAGGTGACGGCCGCTCAGCGTGCGGAGAACGACCGTCGCTTCAACCGCGAAGACTCCATCCGCAACGCCTATATCGCCACGTTCCCGGCGAAACCCGCCGTTGCGGAGTTTGCACGTTCTGTCGGCATGAAGCCGGACGATGTGGCCGGATTTATCGCCGCTTCGAGAGGCAATCACGCCGAAATTATGGATTTCCTGCGCGGCGCGAGCCGGAAAGGATGCACCGGGCGGGCGCTGCAACTGCTCGCCACGCTGTCGGAAAAGGATCTGCGCGATACGCCGTCGGCGGTGCTCGCGGATCATCTTTATAATACGGACAAGAATGCCGACGCCGCGACCGTGCTGGCCCCGCGTGTGGCCGATGAGATGCTCACGCCCTACCGGTCGTTCCTGCAGCGGGAAATTCCGGCCGCCGATGCCGCCGCGTTCCGCCGTGACCCGCAGCGTCTGGTGGCGTGGTGCCGCGACAGCTTGACCCTGCGTCCGGAACTCTGCACCGTCTCCACGACCATCTCGCCCGAAGGCGTGTGGCGTAGCCGGACGGCCGACAAACTCTCGCGGGCTATCTTCTTCGTTGCCGCGGCTCGTTCGCTCGGCATCCCGGCGTGGATCGACCGCGTGACGGGCAACCTCTTCTACCGCCATGCCGGGAAGGATGTGCCCGTCGATTTCGACGCGGCCGGGAACCGGGAACTGGAGACCGGGCGGCTGCAATTGAACTATGCGCCGATTCCGCGTCTCGACGATCCGGAGTATTTCCGGCACTTCTCCCTTTCGCGCTTCGACGGGCAGTCGTTCTCCCTGCTGAACTATCCTGATTTCGAGCGGTGGAGCGAGCTGTTCCGGGCTCCCGCCGATCTGGAAACCGGTTATTATATGCTTGTGACGGGCAGCCGGCTCGCCAGCGGCAGCGTGCTGGGGAACGTGTCGTTCTTCAACGTCCGTCCGGACAGTACGACCGAAACGAACCTGACGATGCGCGACAATTCGGAGGCGGTTCGCGTGATCGGGAGTTTCGATTCGGAGTCGAAATTCACTGACGCCGCGACGGGAGCCGAAACGTCGGTCCTCACGACTGCGGGACGTGGTTATTTCGTGATCGGATTGCTGTGCGTCGGACAGGAGCCTACAGATCATGCGCTGAAGGACATCGCGGCCAAAGCCGCGGAGCTTGAAGCGTGGGGACGCTCGCTGATCCTGCTCTTCCCCGACGAGGGGGCGTACCGGAAATACACGGCGTCGCCCGCGGCCCCGCTGCCGGCGACCGTCACCTTTGGCATCGACCGCGACGGCTCGGTTCGCAGGCGGATTCTCGAAGCGATGCAGCTGCCGGGGAACGTTTCGCTTCCGGTCTTTCTGATCGGCGATACGTTCAACCGTGTCGTGTTCGAATCCCACGGCTATACGATTGGCCTCGGCGACCGTCTTTTGTACACCATACACCAATTATGACCGGAATTTATGACGACTGAACTTTGCGCCTATACCTGCGATGCGTGCGATATAGCCCGGCGGACAGGCGTCACGCGCATCGAGCTTTGTGCCGCGCCCTTCGAAGGGGGTACGACCCCTTCCGCCGGGCTGATCCGCTACGCCCGGAGTCTACCGGGCCTGCGGCTGAGCGTGATGATACGCCCTCGGGGCGGGGATTTTTGCTATACGGATGCCGAAACGGCGCTGATGGCCGAAGAGATTCGCTTCGCCCGTGCCTGCGGAGCCGACGGGGTGGTCCTCGGCGTGCTGACCCCCGACGGAGAGGTGGACGAGACGCGCACGGCGCAGCTTGTCCGCGAGGCTGAGGGGATGGAGGTGACGTTCCACCGCGCGTTCGACATGACGCGCGATCCCCGGCAGGCGCTCGAAGCGGTCATCCGCACCGGATGCCGCCGGGTGCTCACCTCCGGAGGCCGCAATACGGCGCAGGAGGGTGTCGGGACGCTGCGAGCCTTGGCGGCGCAGGCGGCCGGCCGCATCGAAATCATGGCCGGAAGCGGCGTCAATCCGTCGAACGCCCGCCTGCTGGCCGCCACAGGGGTCGATGCCCTGCACTTCAGCGCCCGCCGGGAACGCGAAAGCGGTATGCGCTTCCGTAATCCGCAGGTCTCGATGGGCGGGTGCGCCGGCGTTCCCGAATACACCCTGACCGATGCCGACGAAGCATTCGTCCGGCAACTGTTGGCCAAGCTGGAATAACAACGATTGATTTCAGCTCGGAGGGTGTGGTGCTCGGATGTGGCAGCCAGACGGTTGTCACTGTGTATATTTCACCCCGACTATCGGGATAAGGTAATGTGAGGTTTGCAGGACGCGGGCGTGGTATATCCACTCATCTGGAAAGAGATCATATTTATATATAGTATATTTTATTCCATCCTTGTTTTTGGTTTGGCGGAGCAGTTTCGAAGCGGTTGCCCTGCCCGATTTCGCCGTCGGTCTGAAGTGCGAATCTGTTCTTAAAATGCGCATTTTGCAAGACTTTTTTATGCATTTAGAGCGTAATTGCTGATGATTTTTTTGCGAAAAATTAATTAGGATAAAATCTTTTTATTATTTTTGCGACAAAGAGAATCCTCTTTCCTCGTCAAATTGCGAGGGGGGGGGGATTTTTCCTTGGCGCCGTTCTCGTGTCAAGTCGATAAAATCCCGAAAACTCGATAAGTAATTTTTCTGGAATCCGTTCAGGGTTTCATTTTGTAGATTGTATCGACTGTTTTAAGTATGGCATTTCATTATGCTTATCACATCCGAAAGCCAAACCGGGAAGCCGGTTCATTAAATCTCATCCTATGAAAAAGTTGTACCTATCCTTTCTGGCCATGCTTTGCATGGCAGGAGCGTCCGTACTGAATTCATGTTCGGACGACGATTCCACTTCATCCGGCAACCCCGACATGCCAGAAAGCGGGAATGCCCTGATCTGCAACGGTGTCGTACGGGAAATCAAATCCGCCGTCTACTCGGTCGAGACACCCGGAAACGGCGAAAAGGCAGATGCTTCGGAAGCTGCCTCCGTCTATACGATCTATCTCTCGCCGACGGCAGGGCTTGTGGATGTGGACGGCATGCTGATCGCCGACGATGCCGTCAAAATTACCGTCAAACAACCTTCCGGAGCCGTCGATTTTGCGGTTGCCGGCAACGGAATCGCCTATGGGGAGATCGACGTAAACTCCTCGAACGTCGGAGAAGCCTCGAAAGCGGATCTCTCGGTCGAGTTCCTCTCGGCCCGCGTCGCTCGTATTTCCGCCGAAATCGAAACCGGCGGAAAAACGCTGACGGTTGCCTATTACGGACTGTGCAAGAATTCCGACGCTTCGGAGGTGGGAGATGACGCAGACAAGGTGTTGCTGGATAAAGTTCCGCTGTCGTGGTACCTCGGCCCGGTCAAGGGCGTGGAGTCGCACAACTATTATATGGCCTTCACGGATGCCGAGCATACCGTATCCAAAGGGCGGGTGACGCTCAAAGAGGCGGGTTACCTTTTCGTGGCCGACCTCTATGCGGTTCCGGGCGAAGATGCCTACACGCTTCCCGAGGGTGAATATATGGCCAGCCAGCTCAACGAGGATCACACGTTCACGTCCCAATATACCGGTGTTCAGTATATCGACGCCGAAGGCAATAAGACCCAGTTGTCGCTGGTTTCGGGAGAGCCGTTGAAAGTCTCCCGCGAGGGTGACGTCTGGAGCGTTTCGCTTCGTTTCGTCGATACGGACGGTTCCGAAAAGAGCATCGTCTACGAGGGACAGCTCCAGATCGTCGATCAGCCGGAGGACGGCGGCTTCTACCTGCCGCAGATCGGACGCGACGTGGAAGTGGTCGGATTCAGCGCCACCGCGACCTATTACGGCAACATGCTCGAAGCAGGTACCGGCATGATGCAGATCAACATTTACGACGAAACCTACGACACGGAGGAGGGGCAGGGCGGTCTCGCCGCTGCGCTCGTCGTATTCAACGACCTGTTCGGCAATCCGAAGGAAGCCGTGATCAAGCCCCACGAATATCTGGCCAACACCTCGTTCCAATGGGGGTCGTGGATGCCCGCCGTGGAAATTCCGATGGAGGGGCTGGTATTCCCGCTCGGCACTTATGTCCAGTTGGACGACGGAACCTCTTTCGGACAATTTTCCTACGGAAAGGAGGGCATCATCAAGATCGAGGCCGCCGGTACGGCCCAAGGCGAAGACGGCAAAATAGAACCGGTATACAAGATCGAGTTCAACCTTACCTCGAAGGACGGCTTTACCCTCAAGGGCTCGTACACCGGAGTCATTCCGATCACCGACGCATCCGACGACAAGTCCGATGACGACGGCACCTCGACGCTCGAGCGTGACTACGACATGGATCTGTCGAAGATCAAAAAGGCGCATTACTATACTTCGGATCAGGTCTATATCCAAGGCATCGGCTACAAACCGATCAGTTCCTACGGATGCGGTCTGCAATTCATCAATATCGGTATCGAATGGGTAGGAGACCATCTCGAAGACTTCGTGGATCGCGAGCCGGGCGGTGACATCGTCCGTGTGGAACTTACCACCGAGCCGGGCAAGGAGAACGAAATCACTCCGGGAACCTACGAGGTGACCGAACAGCGCTGGACGGCATACATCAAACCCGGCGTCATGATGCGCGGCATTATGCTGGACGGCGGTCTGCATGGCAGCCGGTGGATGCACCAGACTTATTCGATGTGGGGAGATGACAACAAGATCTTCGAATACATGGACGGACACGCCCTGCTCTACGACGGTCAGGTTACGATCACCAAGGTCGAGGGCGAAGGCAAGGAGAACTGGTACCGGTTCGAGGTCGACGGCATCTGCGTGCGCAAGCATCATGTGCGCGGAACGTGGGAAGGCCCTGTCGTAAGCCAAACGGGGCGTGCTGCGGCCGAAAAGGATCATCTCGAACCGCCCAGACTGCTTCGCCGCCTGCCGGCTCCGTCGGTTCCGATGAGCCGTCTGGCCGAAGAACTGCCGGGCATCATGTTCCGCAAGGCCGGAATGACCGAATGACAACAGAAAAACCGGATAGCGCGGGGTTTTCCCGAACCCCGCGCTATTAAAAACAATCGTTATGAAAAACTCGACCCATTACAGACTGCGCGCGCTGGCGTGCGCGTTGCTCGCATCGGCAGCCATGCTGGGTGCATGCGATGACGACGATCCCAACGACGATCCCGACCCCGGGAAGAAGCCTCCTGTAACTCTGACCGATCAAATCCAGTACGACGGAGGCGATCTCGTCGGCATCAAGTCGGCAATCTATGTCGCTGAAGAAGACGGCAGCCACACCTTTTATCTCTCGCCGACCGAGGGGCTGATCAATGCCGAGCAGATGAAACAGGCCGACGATTATCTGCGCGTGATGGTGGAGAGCCCCAAGGGCACCGTGAACACGGCCTCCGATCCGTTCGAAATCGAATACAAGGATATTTCGGTGAAAAAGACGACGATGAACGACGTCGCGAGCGTAGAACTCTCCGCCGATCTGGTGACGGAAACCCGGCTCAATCTCTATACCTACGTCGAATTGAAGAGCGGCAAGACGCTGATCGCCCGTTACCAGAATACCTGTACGGAAGAGCGTGACGTCGAACTGACGAACCAATACGAGATCGACAATCGGATCGCCGCCGTCGGAAGCGTCGTCGAGTGGCGCAATGTCCGCGAAGGCAACCGCCGCTTCTGCCTCTACGAGCAAGAGGGCCTGGCCGCTCCCGAGGAGGGGGCTGCGGGCGTGGAGATTCTGCTTGCCGAGGAGCTGTTCGGAACGGCGGAAATCGACCTCGCGACGGCTGATCCCGCGAAGGTGCAGATTCGCTGCGGTGAATTCGCAACGGGCGCCGGGACGACCGGAACGCTGACGGCGAAGTACCTGACGGATAAATTCGGCACGATCGAGGGGCTCATCGTCGCGCTTGACGCTTCGAAAGACGGGAAGCGCCTGCGTGCCGCCTACGAAGGCACGTTCGCCGGAGGCTATGCGGCCACCAATACGATCAAGGTGACGGAGCCGGCAGCCGGAGGCGAGGCTGCGGCCGCAGCCGAGGCCCCGATCGCCGCGCTCTTCTCGCAGGAGCCGCAGGTCGGCAGCTACGTATTCGCTTTGGGCGATGCCGAAACGGCCGCAGCCCCGGCCGATCTCGCCAAAGGTCATTGGGCTGCGTATGTGCGGGTGCTGGCGGCCAAGTTCGACGGCGTGATCGACGTTGCGGCGCAGACCTCCGATTACTGGTTCCGGCTCTACGACCACAAGACCTATCAGACCTACTACGGCGAGGATGCGGGACTGACCGGTACGATCGAGACCCATCCCAATCCCGCTGGCGGCAAGGAGATTTATCTGCGGGTAAATCTGACGCTGAAAAACGGCATCGGGGTCGAAGCCGAATACTACGGTGTGCCGACGGCTGCGACGGCCGACGCAATGGATGAAGAAACATTGAAGCCCGTCAAACCGTTCGAGCCCTATATCAAATTCCTGGACAAGGATAACAAGGACATGCTGTATTGGCCCGTTACGGCGATGGAGGTGCGGCACGACCCGGCTTATCGGGATAGTTATACCGGCGAGAAGGTATCGGGATATTGCTTCTATTTCCGGAATGCTTTCACCGAGAGTATCGATGCGGATAATACTACTCCGATGTTTTTCCTGCCGGACAGCTACCTCGACCATGAAGGAGAGATCGACCTGCATGCGGAAGGCACGAATTGCAAATGGAACCTCAGGTTCCAGTATATGTATCTGTCCTCATATAACGGGTACGGATATTCCGACAAGGCTAAGTACTGCATGCGGTGTCCCGAGAAGGCGGCAGTGACCGTCAAGCAGGAGAACAAGAAGTGGATCTTCAAATTCTCGATGGTCGATTGGGGAGTATTCAGTACATGGAACCCTGATCCGACCGGAACCGGAAACACCTTGATCATCGAATTCCGGGGCAAGGCTGACAAGTATTCGGGCTCGAAGCCGAACGACCTTGCAGACGATTTCTACGAATAGGCTGCGATCCGGCCGGTTCGGTGACCGGACAGGCGGATGACATCCCCCCCCCTCCGGGCTTCCGGAAGGGGAGGAGGAATGTTTCGGCTCCGCGCCGGGACACGAAGACGGCAAATTTTCTACAATCATTTTTTTACCAGCGTTAAAATGGCGCATTTATGACCAAAAAAATCTTTCTATCATTGATGGCTGTTCTCGGCCTGTTCTTGTCCGCCCATGCGCAGGAACGGGAAATTACGGGTTCGGTCAAAGATCATGCGGGGGCCGGCATCGTCGGCGCCACCATTCTGGTCGAAGGCACTACGAAGGGTACGACCTCCGGTGCGGACGGCAGCTTTTCGATCAAAGCCGCACCGGACAATGTGCTGGTCGTATCGTTCATGGGTTATCAGTCCCACACGATCAAGGTGGGAACGCAAACCCGGATCGACGTCGTGCTGAAAGAGAACACACAGGCTATCGACGACGTGATCGTCGTGGCGTTCGGTACGGCAAAAAAGGAGGCTTTCACCGGTTCGGCGACCGTCATCAAATCGGACGACATCGCCAAGTCGCAGCAGTCGAACGTAGCGCAGGCTCTGGCCGGAAAGGTCGCGGGCGTGCAGCTGACCAACACCTCGGGACAGCCGGGAGAGAGTCCGACGATCCGCATCCGCGGTTTCAGTTCGCTCAACGCCGGCAACGATCCGCTCTGGATCGTGGACGGCATGCCTTACTCGGGAGACCTGAACAACCTCAACCCGAGTGACATCGAATCGATGACTGTGTTGAAGGACGCCGCCTCGAACTCGCTGTACGGCGCCCGCGGCGCCAACGGCGTAGTGATGATCACCACCAAAAAGGCCAAGTCGCAGGAGGCTCACGTGACAATCGACGCCAAGTGGGGCGTCAATTCGCGCGCCGTCCAGGATTATGCGTACATTACCAACCCGGCGCAATTTTACGAACTGCATTACAGTGCGCTGAAAAACTACTATGTCAATTCGGGAATGAGTGTCGGCGAGGCCCATCTGCGCGCCAATACGAATTTGACGGCCAATGCGAATGACGGAGGTCTGGGCTATATGGTCTATACGGTTCCTTCCGGGCAGGAGTTCATCGGCATCAACGGTAAGGTCAATCCCGCTGCGACTCTCGGCCGCCGTCTCGTCTATGAGGGCAAGGAGTACTACATCCGTCCCGACGACTGGACCGATGCGGCTTTCCGCTCGTCCCTGCGTCAGGAGTACAACGCTTCGATCTCCGGCCAGACCGGGAACGCCTCGATCTACGGATCGTTCGGCTATTTGAACAACGAAGGTATCGCCTACAACTCGGACATGGATCGTTATACGGCCCGTCTGCGCGTGGACTATCAGGCCAAGAAGTGGCTCAAGTTCGGCGCCAATGCCAACTACACGCATTTCCGCTACAACCAGATCGACGACAGCGGCGCCGGTAACTCGTCGGGCAACGTTTTCGCTTATACGACGGCCGTCGGTCCGATCTATCCGCTCTACATCCGCGACGGCGAGGGTAATGTCATGTACAACGAGGACGGCATCAAGCTCTACGACTACGGCAACGGCGACAATGCCGGTATGGAGCGTTCGCTCTTCCCCAACAGCAACGCCCTCTCGGATTCGCGTCTCAACAAACAGGAAGCCGAAGGCAATGCTTTCAACGGTACGGGATATATCGACGTCACTTTCCTCAAGGATTTCAAATTCACGTTCAACGCCGGCGTTTCGCTCGACGAAACCCGCTCCACCTCGGTTACGAATCCCTGGTTCGGACAGTTCGCCAGCGAAAAAGGCATGGTCTCGAAGGGCCATCAACGGAATTTCGACCTCAACCTACAGCAGATTCTCAACTACACCAAGCAGATAGGCTCGCACAACATCAACGTGATGCTGGGCCACGAGTCCTACCAGAACCGCATTTACACGCTGTCGGCCACGAAAAGCAATATGCTGACGCAGGAAAACGACGAGCTTGCCGGGGCGATCATCGACAAACAGGGAGCCGGCTCTTACCGGGTTGAGTACAACAACGAGGGTTATTTCGCCCGTGTCATGTACGATTACGCAGGCAAATATTTCGCCTCGGCCTCCTATCGCCGCGACGCTTCTTCGCGCTTCCACCCCGACCACCGCTGGGGCAACTTCTGGTCGCTGGGCGGCGCATGGATCATTTCGAAAGAAAATTTCATGGAGAGCACCTATGAATGGCTCGACAATCTCAAGCTGAAGGCCTCGATCGGCTCGCAGGGTAACGACAACATCGGTAACTTCCGCTACACGAACACCTACACGATCGAAAACGCCAACGGAAAGGTCTCGACCGTCTTCAACGCCAAAGGATCCGAGAACATCACCTGGGAGACCAACTCCAACTTCAACGCCGGTGTGGAGTTCAGCTTCCTGCGCGGTACGGTTTCCGGAGGCGTCGAATATTTCCTCCGCAAGACGACCGACATGCTGCTGTCGTTCCCGGTAGCTCCGTCGCTGGGCTATTCGTCCTACTACGCCAACGTGGGCGACATGCGCAACAGCGGCGTCGAAATCGAGCTGAACTTTACGCCGATCCGACGGGAGCATGTCCAGTGGGACATCAACCTCAACATGACGCACCTGCGCAACAAGATCACCATGCTGCCTTCTGAACGACGGACCAAACAGGTCGATGGCTACTCCGGTTACGTGAGCGGCTCCACTTTCTTCGGAGAAGGGCTTCCGATGTACACTTTCTACATGAGGAAATATGCCGGTGTTTCGGACGAGGGCCTTTCGATGTGGTACATGAACGAAACCGACGACAAGGGCAACCCGACGGGCAAGCGCGTTACGACGACTGAATATGCCAAGGCGTCGGACTATCTCTGCGGCGACCCGATTCCCGATCTCTACGGCGGTTTCGGCACGAGTGTCAATTTCCGGGGCTTCGACCTGAGCGTGGCCTTCACCTACCAGATCGGCGGTCTGGCTTACGACTCGGGATACTCCGCGGCGATGTACTCGCCGGCCAACAAGACGACGGGTATGAACTGGCACAAGGACATCCTCAATGCATGGTCGGCGGACAATGCGTCGTCGAACATCCCGCGCCTGCAGTATGAAGACAAGGATCAGAACGGTATGTCTGATCGTTTCCTTACGGACGCCAGCTACCTGAACCTACAGAACATCAACTTCGGCTACACGCTGCCGTCGAATTTCACCAAGAAGGTCGGAATCGAGAAGGTGCGCGTCTACCTTGCCTGCGAGAATGTCTGGTACTGGTCCAAACGTCAGGGATTCGATCCCCGCTACTCTTATTCGGGATCGACGAGCCAGGCCACCTATTCGCCTGTAAGGACGATTTCGGGCGGCATCAACATTCAATTCTAATCGGCCTCAAACACTTTACGACAAACGACATGCATATGAAAAAAGCGACAAACATAACGCTCGCGACGCTGGCGGCAGCTTTGCTGGCAAGCAGCTGCATCAAAGAAGCCGACCCCTATGAAATAGCTACCGAGGATCAGGTCACCCTCGAAACGCTGATAGAAGGCATTCCGGCCTCACTCGTACAGGCCGGTTCCGCAGGCTATGCAAGCGAAGGCCAAGCCTGGGATTTTGCCCTGCCGGCCATCCATATCGCCACGGAATCCATGACGGGCGACGTCGCCATTGGCGGCAATATCGGCTACGATTGGTTCGCACAGTGGGGAACCAACGAAGCGCTCGGCGCCGACTATGCCGTGGGTGCGCTTACGTGGAATAACTACTATGCGTGGATCATGGCGGCCAACAACGTCATCAAACAGATCGACGCCTCGGATTTCGCGACGCTCGACGCCACGCAGAAGTCCTATCTGGGCTTCGCCTACGCCTATCGGGCCATGTTCTACCTCGATCTGGTGCGTCTGTACGAGTTCAAGGAGAACAATTACACTGAAGCGCCCGGGGTTCTCGGGCTGGGCGTGCCCATCGTACTGCCCGAGACTACCGAGGCCGAGGCCAAGAACAACCCCCGTGCCAAGGTCGACGACATCTACGATCAAGTGATCTTCCCCGACCTGGACAAGGCCGAAGAACTATTGAGCGGCTTTACTGCTCCCGACAAGTATACGATCAGTCCGGCGCTGGTCTACGGCCTGAAAGCCCGGGCCTGGCTTGAGCGCGGTACGGCCAAGAACGACGCCGAAGCCTATGTTTCCGCCGCCGAGTACGCCCGCTTGGCCATTAACGCCAGCGGCTGTACGCCCCTGACGCAGGAGCAGTGGGAAGACCCCTCGAACGGCTTCAACAGCGCCACGGCGAACAATGCCTGGATCTGGGGCCTCGCCCTGCCGAGCGAAAGCGTTGCCAACCTGTTCTGCTTCACGGCGCACATGAGCACGGAGAATGCGTGGAGCGCCTACGGAAACGACGCCTGCCGCTGCATCAACAGCAACCTTTACAACAGTATCGACCTGCGCGACTTCCGCCGCCATTCGTGGCTCGATCCCGACCGCAAAGACCCGGAGAAGGAGTCCTACGACTACAAAAGCTGCCGCAAAGAGGGGAAGGAATACTTCAATGAACTGCCCGATTACGCGAACATCAAGTTCCGTCCGGCGCAGGGCGCTTATGAGGATTTCAAGGTCGGCGGAGCCGCAGACCATCCCTACATGCGCGTCGAGGAGATGTACTTCATCGAGGCCGAGGCCAAGGCGCATGAAAATCTTGGCGAAGGAATTCGGCTGCTCAATGAGTTCATGAACAACTACCGCATTGTGGGCGGAGGTTACGACTGTACGAACATGTCGTCGTCGGTTGAAAATTTCACCAACGAGCTGATGCTTCAGAAGCGCATCGAGTTCTGGGGCGAAGGCATCGTCATGTTCGACATGAAGCGGCTCGACATGTCCACCCGACGGGGCTATGTGGGAACCAACTCTCCTGCCTCGTACCGGCTGAATACGGAAGGCCGTGCACCCTACTGGAACTTCGTGATCTCGCGCGGTGAGACGCAGAACAACCCCGTCATCGCCACGCAGAACAATCCCGATCCTTCGCAAACGGTCAAGCCGTGGAACGGGTGATGACCATCTGCGATCAAGCTGTCAAATCTAAAAGCAAATTACCGTGAAGACATTCAAGCATATATTACCGTTCCTGCTGGCACTTCTTGTCCTTGCCGGCTGCGAGGACGACGTGAACTATACGCAGGGAACCGCGGAGAATCCCGATTGCTACGGTGTCTACTTCCCGAAGAAGCAGGCTACCCGGACCGATCTGGAGTTCGAACCGGGAACCCAGACCGAAGCGACCTATACGGTCAAACGGCGCAACACCGTGGATCCGATCGTCGTTCCGGTCGTCGTGAAGTCCAACGTCGAGGATATTTTCGTCGTCGAGCCGATCGCATTCGATGCCGGAGAGGACGAGACGACCTTTACGATCAGTTTCCCCAAGGCCCAAATGGGCACGACCTACACTTGCGATATCAACATCGAAGATCCGCGCTACGCTTCGATCTACGGTGCCGATAAGGTGAACCTTTCGATATCGCTCGTGCTGGCCAAATGGGAATTGGTCACCGACGAAAAGACCGGTGAGACCAAAGGCCGCTACCGCGACGACATTCTGGGCAACTTCGCGTCGATAGACAACCCCAATGCTAATCCGAACCCCGAAATCGAACTCGAAATCTACGAGCGTTCGGACAAGAAGGGCTATTACCGCATGAAAGCCTACACTCCGGAGCTGATGAACATCTTCGCCGGAGGACAGGTAAACCACGAGAACCGCAACGTCTGGACCTATGTCGATGCCTCGGATCCGAACAAGGTCTATTATCCCTACCAATCGACCGGTCTGACCCTCTTTTCCGATATGGGTGAGTGGTACATCGCATCGCAGACACCGGAAAATTTCGCCATGGACGAATCAGCCGGACAATATGGCACGCTCAATAA
>ERZ772881.1718-NODE-1718-length-18344-cov-31.523047_pt1 | contig 18344 bp, 13 predicted proteins | sample MGYA00580581_ERZ772881 | MGnify/ENA primary metagenome ERZ772881 (study PRJEB29015, sample SAMEA2737668) | human gut metagenome | biome: human gut; feature: human-associated habitat; material: faeces | place: China | collected 2012 ...
CACGGCCCACCGCCGCATCGGTGTCTAACGAAAAATGGGACGGGCCCCAGATTGCCCATGCGCGCAAAAGTGCGTCTCGGCAATCTGGGGCCCGTCCCCTTTAGTATTTATAAATATGCAGGTCAGCGATGTGTTAACGATGCGCCAGCGGGTGCGCCGCCAGATAGACCTCGGTCAGTTGCGTACGATCGACATGCGTGTAGACCTGCGTGGTCGATATATCGGCATGTCCCAAGATCTCCTGCAGCACACGGAGGTCTGCGCCGCCCGCAAGCATATGGGTGGCAAAGGAGTGACGCAGCGTATGGGGATGGAGTCCCACCAGTCCCACCTGGTGCCCGTAGCGCTCACAGATGGCATGGATGCCCTGGCGCGACAGACGGCGGCCGTTCTTATTTAAAAAGACCGCCGAGGTCTCGGTTCCGCGGGAATGGGCCGCCAAGCGAGAACGCCCCTCAGTTACATAGAGCGTCAGAGCTCGCGCCGCGCTTCCCACCAGCGGGGACAGGCGTTCCTTTGAGCCCTTACCGCGAACACAAAGCCATCGTCGATATGGATATCGCCCACATCGAGCCCCACCAACTCGCTCACACGCAAACCGCATCCGTAGAGCACTTCCAAGATGGCATGGTCGCGCAAGCCCATCTCGCCCTCGGGGAAGTCTTGATCGAGCAGCGCCGAGACATCCTCCACCGATAGATACTCCGGCAAACGCTCAGCCTTTTTAGGCAGGCGCAACGCCGCCGTTGGATTTTGGGCCACAGCCCCATCGCGCACCAAAAAGGCATGCAGGCCCTTCACTGCCGCAAGCGCACGCTCCACCGAGGCATCGGAATAGCCCCCATCGCGACGGTCGGCGACAAAGCCCTCCACGACCTGACGGGTCACCTCTTCAAAAGACACAATACCCGCCCGCTCCAGATAGGCGCAGTACGTCGTCAGGTCACGACGATAGGCCGCAATCGTGTTGCGCGCCAAACCCCGCTCGACCGCGAGGTAATCGAGATACTCCCCCGCCGCCACGGCGAGCGACGAGGGAGTAGCTTCGGTATGTTCTTTGTTCGCCGGCACCCTTAGTCCGTAGCGAGGTTCATGGGCGTCACCTGCAGGCGATCGACACCCTCGTGCTGACCGATCGAGGCACGCACGAACTCTCGGAACAGCGGCTGCGGGTTGGTCGGGCGGCTCTTGAACTCGGGGTGGTACTGAACGCCGATATAAAAGTCGTTTTCGGGAATCTCAACGGTCTCCACGATGTGGCCGTCCGGTGACAGGCCGGAGAGCACGAGCCCCTTTTCCTGCATAAGCGCACGGTAGTCGTTGTTGAACTCGTACCGGTGGCGGTGACGCTCGGAGATGTCGAGCGTGCCGTAGCAGGCTTCCATCTTCGTGCCGGGCACGATGTGGCACGGATACGCGCCGAGGCGCAGTGTACCGCCCTTGTTAATCTCGTCGCTCTGGTCGGGCATGAAGTCGATGACCTTGTGTGCGCTGCCCTCGTCGAACTCGCCGGAGTTGGCGTCGGCAAGGCCGCAGACGGAACGCGCAAACTCAATGACCGCGATCTGCATACCCAGGCAGATGCCGAGATAGGGAATGTTGTGTGTGCGGGCATAGTGCGCTGCCGCGATCTTGCCCTCGATGCCGCGGTTGCCGAAGCCGCCGGGCACGAGAATACCGTCACAGCTGCCGAGCACTTCCTCTACATTATCGCGCGTGATCGTCTCGCTGTCAATCCATTGAATGTCTACGCGTGTGCCGTAGACATAGCCGGCGTGGCGCAGCGCCTCGGCGACGGACAGGTACGCATCGTGCAGCTGCACGTATTTGCCCACGAGGCCGATCGTCACGCGGCGCGAGCGGTTGCGGATGCTCTCAAGCATGGCGTCCCACTCGGTCATGTCCGGCGCGGGCGCGTCGATGTGCAGCTCGCGGCAGACGATCTCGGAAAAGCGGTTCTTTTCGAGCATGATCGGCGCCTCATACAGCACGGGGATGGTCATGTTTTCGATCACGCAGTCGGGCTTCACATTGCAAAACAGCGAAATTTTGCGGAAAATGGACTCTTCGAGCGGCTCGTCGCAGCGCAGCACGATGATGTCCGGGGAAATGCCCATGCCCTGCAGCTCCTTGACCGAGTGCTGTGTGGGTTTGGTCTTGTGTTCCTCGCTGCCGTGCAGATACGGCACGAGCGTTACATGAATGTAGAGTGCATTCTCGCGCCCGATCTCCAGGCCGACCTGACGGATGGCCTCGAGAAACGGCTGGCTCTCGATGTCACCGGTCGTGCCGCCGACTTCCGTGATGACGACGTCGGCATTCGTCTTGCTGCCGACGCTATAAATAAAGTCCTTGATCTCATTCGTGATGTGCGGGATGACCTGCACCGTCTCACCGAGGTATTCGCCGCGACGCTCCTTGTTGAGCACGTTCCAGTACACCTTGCCGGTCGTGAGGTTGGAGTATTTGTTCAGGTCCTCGTCGATGAAGCGCTCGTAGTGTCCGAGGTCGAGATCGGTCTCCGCGCCGTCCTCGGTGACGTACACCTCGCCATGCTGATATGGGCTCATGGTGCCGGGGTCTACATTGATATAGGGGTCGAGCTTCTGCGCGGCGACCTTCAGGCCGCGTGCCTTGAGCAGACGGCCGAGCGAAGCCGCCGTAATGCCCTTGCCGAGGCCGGAGACAACGCCGCCGGTCACAAAAATGTACTTGGTCATGATCCACACTCCTCAATCTTCATAGGTACGAATGATATTTTCTGCAATGGTCCGCCGGCGCATACTGGTGTCCATTGCCTGTTTCTCAATGTATTTGTGCGCCTCCGTTTCCGTCATCTGCAGATGCTGCACGAGCAGGAGCTTCGCGCGGTTGATGATGCGGATGTCGGCAACCTTTGCCTCGAGCTTTTCCGTCTTGTGCTGCATCTGCTCGAGCTGGATGCGCACGGCGGCCAGCAGCCGGATGGTCTGCACGATGAGCGACTCCGGCGCGTCACTCGGCAGCACCAGCACGCCGGACTGTTCGAGCAGGGCGGCGGCCGCGTCTGCGTGTTCCGGCGCGGCCAGCAGCAGCACGGCCATGCAGTGCCGTTTTTTGAGCTGCAGCGCCAGCTCCTGACCGGAGCTGCCGGCGACGGGCTCTGCGATGAGCACGCCGTCGATGCCGCCTGCATCAAACTGTTCGAGCGCCTGGCGTGCGCTGTCGGTGTGATCGAACGGGACGATACGCGCCCGCGTGAGCAGGGCGCTGATGCGCTGGGTCTGCGCCTCAGAACTGGAGACCAGCAGGGCGCGCACGGTGTGCAGCGATGTGTTCATGGCAGTCACCTCGGATCGGGAATCTGAGCGGAAAAACAAAAAAGACGCTTCCGATGCCGATAAGGGGCACTTTCCCCCAGGTCATCGTGAAACGTCAGCGTTCTCGAAAAGTTACCATATGAACTTATGTTTGCGGCCGTGAAAACAGCACGCAGAATTTTGCCAATCAAAATCCATGTATATAATACACCACGGCATTTGCGCGTGTCAAGGATAAAAAAACGAGCAAATTCGCCGAAAATTCTGTGAAATCCGCCGAAAGAAATTGCGCCCGACCCGCTTGACATTTTTCCGCAACAGGCGTATATTTTGCTACATTGAAACGGCAATGGCGTCGTGGAGAGCTCAAGATCTCCGGGCACCAGTGCCGTTTTTTTGTTGTTGACACCGATTTTTGAAATACAGAAAGGGGACCATGCGAGATGGAAAAGATCTCTGACATTTTTGGATCCATGGTATTTAACGATGCCGTCATGCGCGAGCGTCTGCCGAAGGAAACGTACCGGCAGGTGCAGGCGACGATGGAAAAGGGCAAGCGTCTCGATGACGATGCCGCGCGTATCGTGGCCAATGCCATGAAAGACTGGGCGATCGAAAAAGGCGCCACGCACTTCACGCACTGGTTTCAGCCGATGACCGGCATCACCGCCGAGAAGCACGACAGTTTCATCTCTCCCTGCGGCGGCGGTCAGGTGATCATGGAGTTCTCCGGCAAGGAGCTCGTCCGCGGCGAGCCGGATGCGTCCAGCTTCCCGTCCGGCGGCCTGCGTGCAACGTTTGAGGCGCGCGGCTACACCGCCTGGGACCCGACGTCCTATGCATTCATTAAAGATAATGTGCTGTGCATCCCGACGGCGTTCTGCTCTTACGGCGGCGAGGCGCTCGATAAAAAGACGCCGCTGCTGCGCAGCGCCGAGGCGCTCAACCGGCAGGCCCTGCGTGTGATCCATCTGTTCGGCAACGAGGACGTGACCGCCGTGCGCACGACCGTCGGCCCCGAGCAGGAGTACTTCCTGATCGACAAGTCCGTGTATGACAAGCGCAAGGACCTGATCTATACCGGCCGCACGCTCTTCGGTGCCAAGCCGCCGAAAGGCCAGGAGCTGGACGATCACTATTTCGGCAGCATCAAACCGCGCGTTGCGGCGTTCATGAAGGATCTGGACGAGGAGCTCTGGAAGCTCGGCGTTTACGCCAAGACCGAGCACAACGAAGTGGCACCCGCGCAGCACGAGCTCGCGCCGGTGTTCACGACCGGCAACATCGCCGCCGACCAGAACCAGCTGACGATGGAGATCATGCAGAAGGTGGCCGCGCGCCACGGCATGGTCTGCCTGCTGCATGAAAAGCCGTTTGCCGGTGTCAACGGTTCTGGCAAGCACAACAACTGGTCCCTGACCACCAACACCGGCATGAACCTGCTCGAGCCCGGCGAGACGCCGGCCGAGAACGCACAGTTTCTGCTCTTCCTGTGCGCGGTGATCCAGGCGGTGGATGATTATCAGGATATGCTGCGCATCAGCGTGGCGTCGGCCGCGAACGACCACCGTCTCGGCGCGAATGAAGCGCCCCCGGCCGTCGTGTCGATGTACGTCGGCGATGAGATCGAGAACATTCTTGATGCCATCGTCAACGAGACGTCCTACGCCGGCCAGGAAAAGGAGCTGCTGAAGATCGGCGTGCATGCGCTGCCGCGCTTCCCCAAGGACACGACCGACCGCAACCGCACCTCTCCGTTTGCGTTTACCGGCAACAAGTTCGAGTTCCGCATGCCCGGTTCCTCGGCTTCCATTTCCGGCATCAACGTCGTGCTCAACACGGCGGTCGCCGAGAGCCTCGAGCAGTTTGCTGACGCGCTCGAGGGCAGCAAGAACTTCGAGGCCGACCTGCAGGCGCTCATCCGCAGCGTGCTCATCAAGCACAAGCGCATCCTCTTTAACGGCAACGGCTATGACGATGCCTGGCTGGCGGAGGCTGAGCGCCGTGGCCTGCTGAACCTGCGCACGACGCCGGAGGCACTGCCGTATTACCTCGCCGACAAGAACGTGGCGCTCTTTACCAAGCACCGCGTCTACACCCGCACCGAGATGGAGGCCCGCTATGAGATCCACCTCGAAAACTACAGCAAGGTGCTCAACATTGAGGCGCTGACGATGCTCGAGATGGCGCGGCGCGACATCATGCCCGCCGTCAGCAGCTATCTGCGCGAGCTGTCCGAGACCGCCACGGCGATCCACGCCGTGTCCGTCACAGCTGACTGCTCATATGAGGAGAGCATCATCCCCGAAATGTCCGCGCTGCTGGGCGATGCCTACCGCAAGGTCCGCAGCCTGGATGAGGCGCTCATGGGCGCCAAGACCGTCGAAGGCAGCCAGGCACTGGCCAACTACTACCGCGACAAGGTCTTTTCCGCCATGGCGGAGCTGCGCATCACGATCGACCAGCTTGAGACCATGATGCCGTCCGACAAGTGGCCGGTCCCGTCCTACGGTGATCTGCTGTTCAGCGTGCGGTAAAAAACGCTTTCTCTTTCTTTTTCTCTCTTCTTTCATTTTCATACTTCTGTCAAAAGCATTGACGGAGAAAAGTAGCACGGGCGATCATTCCCAGCGAGTGCGGGACGGTGCGAGCCGCATAACAGAGCCTGTGTGAAGAACACTCCCGAGCTGCAATCTGAACGGGCGAGAGCCTCAGTAGGTGCGCCGTCAAAGCCGGACGTTATCCCGGTGCGGTTTGTTAGAACCCGTGAGAAGTAAAATAGGTGGCACCACGATACGCAGCTACTCGTCCTATTGTCGGATGGTAGCTGCGTATTTTTTGATGTATTCAGGAGGAAAAAATCATGTGTTCCATCATCGGTTATCTCGGCTCGTCCATCTCTGCGCAGGATCTGCGCGCCGGCTTTGACAAGACCATTTCCCGCGGCCCGGACGATACGCGCATGCTGCACATCGGCGCGGCGACGCTCGGCTTCCACCGTCTGGCCATCATGGGCCTGCACCCGGAGGGCATGCAGCCATTCACGCGGGATGGAAGCGCGCTCGTGTGCAACGGCGAGATCTATGGCTTCCGGCCCATCCGCGAGCGGCTCATCGCTGAGGGCGAGACGTTCGAGAGTGAGTCCGATTGTGAGATCCTGCTCCCGCTCTACGAGCGCGAGGGGCTGGACATGTTCCGCGGGCTCGATGCGGAGTTTGCCATGGTCATCTATGACGCCAAGCGCGGCGGCCTCGTCGCGGCGCGCGACCCCATCGGCATCCGCCCGCTGTACTACGGCTATGACGCCGAGGGTGCGATCATCTTTGCCAGCGAGGCGAAAAACCTCGTCGGCCTTGTGCACGATGTCATGCCGTTTCCTCCCGGACACTATTATGCCGACGGCAAGTTCACCTGCTACCGCGACATGACGCACGTCGACGCCGTCTGCGAGGACGATCTCGAGACCGTCTGCACCCACATCCGTGAAAAGCTCATCGCAGGCGTGGAAAAGCGCCTCGATGCCGACGCGCCGCTCGGCTTCCTGCTCTCCGGCGGGCTGGACAGCAGCCTGGTGTGCGCCATCTCGGCAAAGCTGCTCAAAAAGCCCATCCGCACGTTTGCCATCGGCATGCGTGCCGATGCCATCGACCTCAAGTACGCCCGCGAGGTGGCGGAGTATCTGCACGCCGACCACACCGAGGTCATCATCACGCCCGAAGATGTGATTCAGGCGCTCCCGGAGGTCGTGGCGCTGCTCGGTACCTATGACATCACGACCATCCGCGCGAGCATCGGCATGTACCTTGTCTGCAAGGCCATCCACGAGCAGACCGACCTGCGCGTGCTGCTCACGGGCGAAATTTCCGATGAGCTCTTCGGCTACAAGTACACAGACTTCGCACCTAGCCCGGCGGCGTTCCAGGAGGAGTCCGCCAAGCGCATCCGCGAGCTGCATATGTACGATGTCCTGCGCGCTGACCGCTGCATTTCCGTCAACAGTCTCGAGGCCCGCGTGCCGTTCGGCGATCTGGACTTCGTGCAGTATGTCATGTCTATCGACCCGGCCAAGAAGTGCAACGTCTACGGTAAGGGCAAGTACCTGCTGCGCCACGCCTTTGAGGGCGACTGGCTGCCGCACGACATTCTCATGCGCGAGAAGGCGGCCTTCAGCGACGCAGTGGGCCACTCCATGGTCGACGATCTCAAGGCCTACGCCGAGCAGAAGTACACGGACGAGGAATTCGAGACCCTGCGCCGGAAGTACGACTTTGCGCAGCCGTTCACCAAGGAATCGCTGCTCTACCGTGAGCTGTTTGAGCAGTATTACCCCGGTCAGGCACACATGATCGTCGATTTCTGGATGCCGAACAAGTCATGGGCCGGCTGCGATGTAGACGATCCGTCCGCGCGCGTGCTCGCAAACTACGGCGACAGCGGAAAGTGAGAAGAACATGGACGACACAGCACTGTGTATCCGCACCGCGCACCTGAGCGACGCGCCCGCACTGCGCACAATCTATGCGCCGTATGTGGAAAAGACGGCCATCACGTTCGAGTATACTGTGCCCGATGTTGAGGAATTTGCCGCGCGTATGCGCGCCACGCTCCGGCGGTATCCGTATCTGGTCGCAGAGCGCTGCGGTGAGCTCGTTGGCTATGCCTATGCCGGGCCGTTCGGCAGCCGCGCCGCCTATGACTGGGCGGCGGAGATGAGCATTTACCTGCGCGAGGATCAGCGGCATCGGGGAACCGGCAGGCGGCTGTATGCCGCGCTTGAGGCGGTGCTGCGCGCGCAGCACATTCAAAATCTCTATGCCTGCATCGGTTATCCGGACGGGGCAGACGATGCGCACCTGACGAAAAACAGCGCACAGTTTCATGCGCACCTCGGCTACCGGCTTGTCGGGGAGTTTCCGCGCTGCGGCTATAAGTTCGGCACGTGGTATTCCATGGTCTGGATGGAAAAGTGCATCGGTGCGCACGAAGCAAATCCCGCGGCTGTGCGTCCGTTCCCGGAGCTCAGCCCGGCGGAGCTGGACGCGATTTTGAAAGATGCATAAAGACAAGGACCGTTTCCATGCTTGGAAACGGTCCGTTTTTTATCGCTTTTGCAGCAGCGTATACGCGCCCAGCAGCATCTGTGCCGCCTCGGCGCGCGTGATGGGGGCCGCGTAGTCGCTGCCGTCCGGATACACGCCGCAGGACGTCAGGCTCGACACGGCAGTGCACGCCCAATCGGGAATATAGGCGCTCTCGAGCGCGGCGGCGGGGGAGGGGTCGAGAAAGTTGCTGAGCATGACGGCGGCCTCGGCCGCAGTGATGCCGCGCTGCGCGTCGAACACGATTGCCGTGCCGTCAGAGCAGCCGTCGATGTCTCCGTTCATGACCGCGGTCGCGACGTAGGTCTTGGCCCACGCCGGGATCTGCTCGTCGTCTCCGAAGCCGGTCGAGAGCACGCCCTGCAGTGTCTCCGTGCCGGTCAGATGCGTGCACATGGCGAGAAACTCATCACGCGGCATTGTGCTGTCGGGGTCGAAGAGATACTGCTCGCCAACCTGCCGGCCGACGCACAGCCCCTGCTCGGCGAGCATGACGGCGGCGTATTCCTCCGGGCGGCCGGCCATGTCGCTGTAGGTGACGTCCGGCTTCTGCTTCTTGATGGAGATGAGGACGGTCGCCTCCTGCGATTCGTTGCCGCTGCTGTCGGCGGCGCGGAAGCCGAAGTAGTCGCGCCCGCGCTTGCCGTCAGCGGGCGTGTAGACGAACGTGCCGCTGTCGGTGAGCGTTACCGTGCCCTTAATGGGCTCGGTCGTGATGCGAAAGGTGAGCGGGCTGCCGTCGGGCGCGTTGGCGCTCAGCGTGCCGCCGATGGACGTGTTGCGGAATGTGGTCAGCTCCAGATTTTCGGCCACGGGTGCGGTACCGGCTGTGTCCTGTTCGGCAAAGCTCGCCGGGACGAGCGCCGTACACAGCGCCAGCGCGCCAAGGACCGCAAGAATTTTCTGCTTCATATTGCAAAACCTCCGTGCAAATGTAGGCTGAACCTAGTTTGCACGGAGGTGGTGAAAATATGCGTTTTGGTCTTACTCGGTCCGCAAGGCGACGACCGGGTCTTTTTTGGCGGCCATGCCGGACGGGATGAGACCCGCGATGAACGTCAGCGCCATGCTGATGAGAATCAGCAAAATGGCGCCGAGCACCGGCAAAATGGCGCTCAGAGTCGGCAGACCGGTCAGATGGTGCACGATGAGATTAATCGGGATCAGCAAGATCAGCGTACATAGGATGCCCATTACGCCGGCTGTGAAGCCCTCAATGAGCGTTTCGGCGTTGAACACGCGCGAGATGTCCTGCTTGCTCGCGCCGATGGAGCGCAGGATGCCGATCTCTTTCGTGCGCTCGAGCACGGAGATATAGGTGATGATGCCGATCATGATCGACGACACGACAAGCGAGATGGCCACAAAGCCGATGAGCACATAGCTGATGGCGTTGATGATCGTCGTGATGCTGCTCATGAGCAGGCCGATGTAATCGGTGAAGCTGATCTGATTGTCCGGATTGTCGGCGTTGTAGTCGTCGATACAGTCGGAGATGCGGTCCTTATTTTCAAAGCTGGAAGCGTAGATGTTGATGGCACTCGGGGAATCCTTGTAGACGTAGCCGAGCTTTTTGAGGTTGCTCTGATAGGTCGAGCCGCTGGCGGAGGAGGCGACGTAGTTGTCGTACACGTCCACGTACTGGTTGCGGCTGATGCCCTTGGCGTTGATGACCGAGATGATCTCCTGCGAGGTCATGCCGCTGTAGGACTTGACAGTCTCCTGCTGCATCTGCATGGACAGCATCGCGCGCAGGTACGGGCGGAAAAAGCGCGTGAACGTCTCGTCGTCCATGGCGTCGATCATTTCTTTCATCTGCTGCGCGGTCTTGCCGCTGGCCTCGAAGATGCCGTTGTCGGCCATCTCTTTGGCCTCGTCACGGGTGAAGGTTGCCATGGTCTGCGTGAGCGCGGCGTCGAGCGTGGCGTCATCCGGCGTGGTCATGCACTTGCGGTAGACGGTCGCACGGTCGTCCACGCTCAGCTGGTTGAGATAGGCCTGTGCGGCGGCGACCTTCTGCTCGGTCGTGGCGGTCGCGGCGTTCGGGAACGCGGAGCCGGTGAACACGTCCACGTCCGGGTTCGCGAGCTGCTTCTGGATGATCTCGGTGCCGTCGGCCTGATCGATGGCGTAGTCCGTCAGGGCGGAGGTGTAGCCGATGGAGCCGTAGGTATTGCTGGTCACGCTGCCCTTGGCCGGACGCACGATGCCGACAATTTTGAGCTGTACGCCGACGGAATCGTTGTTGTAAAGCCGGCGCAGACCGTCGGTCGTCTGACTGATGTCCGTGTAGCCGGAGCCGCTGGCCACATAGCCCTCCGACGGGAGGATGAGCTTGAAGCTTCGTCCGCACAGATCCTCATAGCTCCAGCTGTTTTGCGTCGTGTCGATCTGCTTTTTGCTCATGGACTGCATCATGGCGTTGCTGATGTCGTCCATGCTCTCAAGCCCGAGGGCATAGAGCGTCAGGTCGGAGATCTCGTTGTTCTTATCCACAACGAGCACGACCTCGTTGTAATCCTGCGGCCAGGAGCCGTAGATCACGTCGTACTGATTCTGCGTCGAGGCGCTCACGAGCTCGCCGTCCTCACCGGACAGCAGCTCCTGCCAGACGTTGAACCCGGAGTAAAACCCACCCATGGAGTCAAAGTAGGCCGTGTAGTCGCCGCCGTACATGGACTTCATAACGTTTTGCAGCAGCTCGGTCGTATCGGCCTTGATGACGGTGCCGTTGGGATCCTCAGTATAGACGGCGAAGCCCATGTCATACGTGTACTGGATGCCGCTGATGTAGTCATGGATCTTGTTGTCGGGGTTTTCGAGATATTTCTTGAACTCCGGCAGGTTGTTTGACTGGCCGGTCGCGCTGCTGACCATGGAGTTGAGCATGCTGTACATGACTGTGTTGGCATAGACCTTGTCGAGATCGTGCGCGTCTTTGCTGTCATCCTTTGCGCCCGACATGGCCGAGAGCATTCCGGACATATCCACGGGGTTTGCCTCGATCGTCAGCGGGTAGGATGAGAGCGTCTGCTCCTGTACGGTGTCAATGTACGACTGGAAGCCGTGCGAAAGCGACAAAATGAGCGCGATGCCGATGATGCCGATGGACCCTGCGAACGCGGTGAGCAGGGTCCGGGCCTTTTTCGTCATGAGGTTGTGCAGCGACAGGCTCATGGCCGTCGCAAAACTCATGGACGTGTGCTCCTTGACCTTGACCGTCACGGGTGCAGACGTCTCGGACTCCGTGCACGGGTTGTCGTCGCCGACGATCCTGCCGTCGAGCAGGCGCACGGTGCGCGTGGCGTATTTCGACGCCAGCTCCGGGTTGTGCGTGACCATGATGATGAGCTTATCTTTTGCAATCTCCTGCAGCAGATTCATGATCTGTACGCTCGTTTCGCTGTCGAGCGCGCCGGTCGGCTCGTCGGCGAGCAGGATGTCAGGGTTGTTGACGATGGCGCGCGCGATGGCCACGCGCTGCATCTGGCCGCCGGACATCTGGTTCGGCGCCTTGTCGAGCTGGTCGCCAAGACCGACCTTTTCCAGCGCCTCGACGGCGCGCGCACGCCGCTCCTCGCCCGAGACGCCCGAGAGCGTCAGCGCGAGCTCCACGTTTGCCAGTACACTCTGGTGCGGGATGAGGTTGTAGCTCTGAAAGACGAAGCCGATGGAGTGGTTGCGGTACGTGTCCCAGTCGCGGTCGTCATACTCCTTCGTAGAGCGGCCGTTGATGATGAGGTCACCGGAGGTGTAGCGGTCCAGACCGCCGATGATGTTCAGCAGTGTGGTCTTGCCGCAGCCGGACTGGCCCAGAATTGCGACGAACTCGCTCTCACGAAAGGCGATGTCGATGCCCTTGAGCGCCTCAACCTGCGTCGTGCCGGCCTCATAGACCTTGGTGATGTTTTTCAGTTCCAGCATGGATGGGATGCTCCTTTATATGGATGCCGCGCGATGGCGCAGCCTTAGATACTAATTAAAAAAGTATTAGGACATAATGATAAGCGCCGCGCCGGCATCCGTCAAGCGGCAGGACGCCGGTTTTGCAGAATTTTAACTGTTTATTCACAAACAAACATGATATAATTTCCCTGCGTCTGCTGTTGAAACATGGGAGAATGTCTGCTATAATATTTAGTCACCCGGACTAGGGGCCTGAACATGATAACTGGAGAGCTTAGAATATGAAAATTGTGATCGTGGGCGCTGGCCGCGTGGGTTATGCCATTGCGGAGCAGCTTCTGACAGAAGGGCATGACATTACCGTCGTCGAGAGTGATCCTGAGCGCGCTGCCTATATTTCCTCCACGCTGGATGTGATCGTGGTCGAGGGCCGCGCGAATGTGGACCAGCTGCGCATCGCCAACGTCGCGGACGCCGACCTGCTTATCGCCGCGACAACTTCGGACGAGACGAACCTCATCAGCTGCATGGTCGGGCGCAAGCTCGGCGCCACGCATACGATCGCGCGCGTGCGCGACGAGGAGTATTATCAGGACGTGGTGCTGCTGCAGGATGAGCTGGGGCTGAGTCTGTCCATCAATCCCGAGCGTACCTGCGCCAAAGAAATCTCGCGCACACTGCGCTTCCCGGCCGCCACGAAGGTCGAGCCGTTTGCCAATGGCCTCGTGGAGCTCGTGGAGTTCAAGCTGCGCGAGGGCAGCAAGCTCGACGGCCTGCGTCTGAACGATTTCCGCGGCCGCTACAGCGATGGCATCCTCATCTGTGCCGTGGAGCGTGAGGGCAGCGTCACGATCCCGAACGGCGACTTTGTGCTCGCCGCCGGAGACTATGTCACCGTGGTCGGTGCACCGCACGAGCTGCACGAATTGTTTCGCAAGATCGGTGAGTTTCGCCACGAGGCCGAGAGCGTCATCATCGTCGGTGGCGGCCGTATTGCCGAGCGGCTGGCGCTGGAGCTGGCGCGCATGCACATCCACTCGACGATCATCGAGCGCGACCCGGCCCGCTGCCGCGTCATGAAAACGCTCCTGCCGGAGGCAACCATCATCTGCGCCGACGGTACGAAGCCGGACGTCCTGCGCGAGGAGGGCCTGCCGGAGGCGGACGCGCTCGTCACGCTCACGGAGTCGGACGAGACGAACCTCATCATCTCCTCGTTCGCGTATCATGAGAAAGTACCGAAGATCGTCACCAAGGTGGATGAGGACAATTTCATCCAGCTCGCGGAATCGTATGGTCTGACGACGATTATCCAGCCGGCGGACGTGACGGCCGGCCGCATTGTGGAGTATGTCCGCTGGATGCAGAACTCCGCGCACAGCAGCGGCGTGGAGACGCTGCGCATGGTGGCCGACGGGCAGGCCGAGGCGCTGGAATTCATTGTGCGTGCCGAGAGCCAGTTTCTCGATGTGCCGCTCAAGGCGCTCAAGCTCAAGGACTCCGTGCTCGTTGCCTCAATCATCCGCCGCGGCAAGTGCCGCGTCCCGTCCGGCAACGATGCCATTGAACTTGGCGACCGTGTGGTCGTCGTCACCACCAACCATGGTATGCACGAGCTGAAGGACATCCTGAAATAATTGCAGAGAAAACAGCCGCCGCTCCCCATCGGGGAGCGGCGGCTTTGCTGTATCGTGTTTTTTATTCCGGGCGGCGGAAGATGACGACCTGCGCCGGCGTGTCCGGTGTGAGCGTCATGCGGTTGGTGTCATAGTGCTGGACATTTGCGCCGTCGCCCTCAAAAATGCCGGTGAAGTCCTCCGGTGCGCGCAGACGGTGGTTGCTGTGGCCGGGCGCCTGAAAGTGCATCGGGATGATGACGCGCGGCTGCAGTTGCTCGCAGAGATAGTAGGCGGTGTCCGGCTCGATTGTGTAGATGCCGCCGACGGGGATCATCATCGCGTCGAGTCCCTGCAGCTGCTGCATCTGCTCTGGCGTGGGCTTCGCGCCCAGATCGCCCAAGTGCGCCACGCGCATGCCCTCGGCGGCGAAGATACGCACTGTGTTCATGCCGCGCAGACGGCCGCGCATGATGTCGTGGTACGTCTCGAGCTCCGTGACGGCAAACGGGTTTGTCTTGCCATTGCTGCGCAGCGTGACGCCTTCCCGGAAGTTGTGGTCGCGGTCCTCGTGGCTGATATAGACGGCGTCCGCCGTCAGCCGCACGTGGGGATAGGCCGTGCCGACGCTGGTGTCCTGAAACGGGTCGATGACGGCGCTGTAGCCGCCGGAGACCAGCTCAAAGCAGGAATGGCCATGCCAGATGATGTCCATAAGATGCACCTCAATCATCAAATTTTCTTTATTTTACTTCCGCATCCTGCGATTGTCAATCTCCGCACCGGATAATGCGGGCCTTGTTTCCCGGGGGAAAATGTGTTAAAATCAGACGCTATGAATACAACGATGACTTTTGAACAACGCTATGTGCAGGCGCGCAGACGCTTCATTGCGGCGGACTTCGCGAACCTGAACGATATGCAGAGGCAAGCGGTCCTGACCACGGAAGGCCCACTGCTGCTGCTGGCTGGTGCCGGCAGCGGTAAAACTACGGTGCTCATCCACCGGATCGCGAATCTCATCCAGTACGGCCGCGGGTCCGACACCGACGAGGTGCCGGACGCGGCGACGGAGGCGGACCTTGCGCTGCTCGAGCGCACGGACCTGACGCCGGACGAGCGCCGGCGCGCGCAGCGGGCAGCGGCGGTCGAGCCGGTCGAGCCGTGGCGCATCATCGCCATCACGTTCACGAACAAAGCGGCAGACGAGCTCAAGGACCGCATCGAGCGCATGCTCGGGCCCGAGGCTGCGGCGGATATCTGGGCCTCGACGTTCCACTCCGCGTGCGTGCGCATCCTGCGGCGCGATGCCGACAAGCTCGGCTACCCAAACAGCTTCACGATCTACGACACATCGGACAGTCAGGCGGTCGTCAAGCGCATTCTCAAAGAGATGAATCTCGACGAGAAGGCGTTCCCATATCGCGCCGTGCTCACGGAGATCAGCCGTGCCAAGGATGCCGGCATCACGCCGGAGCAGTATCTGGCGCGTGCACAGGCCACGCACAATCCGCGCAGCATCCGCATCGGCGAGGTGTACCAGACCTACTGGCAGCGCCTGTTTTCCGCCGGGGCGATGGATTTTGACGACCTCATCTACAACACCGTCCGCCTGCTCGACGAGCATGCGGACGTGCGTGAGCACTGGAGTTCCAGATTTGAATATGTACTTATTGACGAGTATCAGGACACGAATAATCTCCAATACCGGCTTGCGGCACTCCTAACGGGCAGCAAGAACAACATCTGCGTCGTCGGGGACGATGACCAGAGCATCTACAAGTTCCGCGGCGCGACGATCGAGAACATCCTCAATTTTGAAAAGCAGTACAAGCACGCGCGCACCATCCGCCTCGAGCAGAACTACCGCAGCACCGGCCGCATTCTGGACGCGGCCAACCACGTCATCGCCAACAACACCGGCCGAAAGGGCAAAACGCTCTGGACGAAGGCCGAAGCCGGTGACCCGCTCACGCTCTACTGCGCCACGAACGAGAACGACGAGGCGCGCTATGTGGCCACGAAGATCATGGACGATTTCGGCCACGGCATGAACTTCCGCGACCACGCCGTGCTCTACCGCATGAACGCGCAGAGCAACCAGCTCGAATACGCCTTCAAGCGCAACGGCATCCCGTACCGCATCATCGGCGGCACGCGCTTTTTCGACCGCGCGGAGGTCAAGGACATGCTGGCCTACCTGTGCGTCATCCAGACGCCGGGTGATGACCTGCGCCTGACGCGCATCATCAACACACCTGCCCGCGGCATCGGCGCGCGAACGGTCGAAACGGCCGCGCAGCTCGCAAACGCGCAGCAGACAAGCCTCTTTGACGTTATCCGCCACGCGGATGCCTATCCCGAGCTGCAGCGCAGCCAGATGCGCCTGCGCCAGTTTGCCATCCTGATCGAGGAGCTGCAGGAACAGGCCAAAACCATGCCGCCGGACGAGCTCTATGATCTGGTTGTGGAGCGCAGCGGTTACGTCCGCGCACTCGAGGAAAAGAACACGGCCGAGGATGCTGCACGCATCGAGAACGTGCAGGAGCTCAAGTCGAACATCATCGCCTTCGTCAAGGAGGCCGATGATCCTACGCTCGCGGGATTCCTCGACGAGGTCGCGCTCTATACCGACCTCGATAACTACGACCAGTCCATGGACTGTGTCACGCTCATGACCATGCACGCGGCCAAGGGCCTGGAATTTCCGACGGTGTTCATCGTCGGCTGCGAGGAGGGCATTTTCCCCGGCCTGCGCTGTATCGGCGAGCCGGACGAGATGGAGGAGGAGCGCCGTCTCTGTTACGTTGCGCTTACCCGCGCGCGCGAGCACCTCATCCTCACGTGTGCCCGCCAGCGCATGCTCTTCGGCCGCACGACGGCAAACCGCGTCTCCCGCTTTGTCGAGGAGATCCCGGAGGACGATATTCAGAAGCTCAACGTTCCACGCGGCTACGGCTATTCCGAGCCCAGCCGCGACCAGCAGCAGTACCCGCCGCGCCAGAGCGCGCCGCGCGCCTATACGGTCTCCGCGCCGGAGCCGCGGCACAAGCCGCCCATGCGCCCCGCGCCGCCCGCGGCAAAACCGGCGGGCAAAGCTGCCCCGGCCTTCGCTGTCGGCGACCGGGTCACGCACCGTGCGTTCGGCTCCGGTGTCGTCACGAAGATCCAGCCCATGGGCGGCGACGCGCTGGTCGAGGTGGAATTCGAGACTGCCGGCACCAAGCGTCTCATGATGCGCGCGGCAGGACAATTCATGAAAAAGAAGGGCTGAGCGCGCAAAACGGCATGAAAAATCCGCCGGAACCATCCGGCGGATCTTTTTCAGCCCAGAAGTGCCTGCAGCTGCGCGATGTCGGCAGCAAACTGCTGCGCGCCGGCTTGCTCGAGCACGTCCCGGTCACGAAAGCCCCACAGCACGCTGATGCACGGCAGATTTGCCGCGCGCGCCGTGGCGATGTCGACCTCGGAATCGCCGACAAAGACCGTCTTGTCAGGGTCGGCACCGAGCTTTTCCATGGCGGCCAGCAGCATGTCCGGCGCTGGCTTGCGCCGGATGGCCGCCGTCTCACCGACGGCGATCGGGACTGCGTCGGCAAAGAAATCTGCCCGCAGCGCGCGCACGGCCTCGTCCGGCTTGTTGGATACGATGGCGAGTTTGCGCCCCTGCGCGTGCAGCTTAAGCAGCAGCGCGGCGACACCGGGGTAGGGGGCAGTCTCGATGCGGCAGTGGGCGGCGTAGTCGGCGTTGTATTCCGCCAGCAGCGTTTCGAACAGCGCACTGTCCGTTCCGGCTGGCACGGACAGCTCCATCAGCCGCCGGGCCCCGTTGCCGAGCGCGGTGCGCATCTGCTGCCGCGTGCGCTCCGGCAGGCCGTGGCGGGTGAGCGTGCGGTTCATGGCGGCGGTCAGGTCGGCGAGCGTGTCGAGCAGCGTGCCGTCGAGGTCGAAAAGTATGGATGTATAGCGCATATCATGTCTCTCCTTTGCTCTGGCACACTTATAACGCATTTTGCGTACGGTGTCAACCAAAAAACAAGTTGACATCCGCTGCCGAATATGCTACTATAATGCAGCGCGCTGGCCGCGCGTCCATATGGAAAGTGGAATTCGGCTTGGAGAAGTACCCAAGTGGCCGAAGGGGCTCCCCTGCTAAGGGAGTAGGCTGTGATAAGCGGCGCGAGGGTTCAAATCCCTCCTTCTCCGCCAAAAACAAGACGCCGATTTCGGCGTCTTGTTTCTCTATCTGCATATGTGGAGAGTTACCGAAGTGGTCATAACGGGGCGGTCTTGAAAACCGTTAGGCGGCAACGCCACAGGGGTTCGAATCCCTTACTCTCCGCCATAAGTCCACCGTAATTCTGATAGTATTACGGTGGACTTTTTCTATGCCAGAAAACCGCTTGAAATCAGGCTATTCAGCT
>ERZ772881.1723-NODE-1723-length-18320-cov-3.548043_pt1 | contig 18320 bp, 7 predicted proteins | sample MGYA00580581_ERZ772881 | MGnify/ENA primary metagenome ERZ772881 (study PRJEB29015, sample SAMEA2737668) | human gut metagenome | biome: human gut; feature: human-associated habitat; material: faeces | place: China | collected 2012 ...
TATGTATTGTTCGAAGGATAAATGTCCTTTATTAGTAGTTTACCTGTTTTGAAATCATCATGTAACATCCAAAATGCCACATCTACATCTTTATCTGATGTTGCAGTTGTTTCATATCTTGCAAGTGTATTTCTTATTAAAATTATAGCAACTATTATTATTGATATTAATAATAGTACTAAAAGGCTTTTTTTTAACTTCTTTTTATCAATCATTTTCCTCACCTTTTTTCTCTTTATATGAAATTAAAGCAACAAACAATATAACTGTTATAATTACTGGAATTATTACATGTGCATCTGTAAATACTTTTTTCCAAATTTCAACATTGTTTACAATAAATACAACTTTACCAATAACCTGTTCCTTTTGAATAGGTACGTCATCAGTATTGTTGTAATCACCTTTCGCAATTATAGTATTTTCATTTATCTTGGATATTCTATGTGTAATTAGTACATTGTCTTTTTTGTATGTTATAATATCATTTTCCTTTATTTCATCACCTATTTTGATTATTACAATATCACCTTTTTCAATTGTTGGCGACATACTTCCAGTTTCGGCACTAAGTACTGAATATCCAAAAATATTTATGTATTGCTTTTTTTGAATATTAACTTGACAAAATCCTAATATTACAAGAATGGCAATGATTGCTAATACTACTATTATTAGATTAACTATTATTTTTTCTATTGTTTTAATTCCCCTGTTCATTGCCTATCACTTCTCCTGTATATTGTTTTAAATTTATCTTTAATGGTACAGATATTTTTGCATTTTCTGTTTGACCAATTTCTGAATCTACTGCATTATTATTTTCATCATTTATCCATTCAAAATATAGTTTTACATGGTTCAAATATTTATCATTTATTTTTGATATAGGTATTACTGCTTTATGTGTATTTGAAGCAAGATTTGTACTTATATCAGTATTTTCTATCTTCTCTTCATTGCCCGCTTTTTGAAACCAGTTTTCTACTTTAACTAGTTTCATTTTTGTTGTTAATTGCTCAAATTGCATATCAAGTTGATATATTACTGATACATCTGTGTTTGTTGGATCTATTATTATTTCGAAGCAAGCTTGTGTTCCAGGAGCCATCTTTTGACTCTTAACACGAGCAGAATCTAAATATATAAGATTGTCTTCTGTCATGTTAAAAGTCAAGTTTTGGTCACCTGATGATATGTCTGCTCCATTTACTTTTATTGACCATACTCCCAATAAATTTGAATAATCCCCTTGATTTTCTTGTTTATATAAAGCATACATGTTAGCTATTTGTAATAAAGATATAATTAACATTATTAATAATAAAATTGTTAATAATTTTTTCATTTATTTTCCTCTTTTGTTGTTTTTTTCTTTGTAGTTGTTTTATGCTCTGCCGTTTTTTTGGATTCTGCAGATGTTTTATGTGTAGTCGTTCTTGGTGCTGCTGTTTTTTTATGAACTGGCTTACTTTCAGTTTTTTTAGTTTTTTCTGTAACATCTTCATCATCTATTTCTTCTGATTTAACTTCAACTGCTTTTGTTTTCTTTTTTTGTTCTCCAAGGAATTTTATTTCCATTGCCAATTCAAATACTTCTTGTAAGAATAATAGTAATGATACAACTACTACACAGAATAAGTATCCCCATTTAGATTCTAATAGATTTAATACATATCCCCATCCCTGAATAACAACTGTGTCACTAACTCTTCCTATAAAATAGTCATTAGCGTAACTTTCGTCTTCATCAACGATGTATGTTATGTGTCTGCCTTGTTGTGTTTTAGCTTTTAATGTAGTATCAATAACTTCATATTCTTGGCTATTGATTACTTTATACATAAAAAGTTCATCTCCAATTTGTACATTTTTGTCACTTGTACTTTTTATTAATAGTATAGAACCTTGTTTAAATTTTGGTTCTAAAGAATCATCTTTAACTATATACACTGTATATCCACCCAATTGACTATTATTGTAGTCATTGTATGATAATAACAATACTGTTACTGTTATTGCTATTATTGCATATATTACAAATAATATAGTTCCTAATGCTTTTTTCATATCATTTCTCCCTTTCTTTTGTCATATGCTTTATATTATTGTTTTCCATCTTGTTGTGAATCTTGTGATTCGCTTATAGCATCTAATTTTACTCTTTTTGTAGCTCTCATATCTCCTCTATAAATTACACTTATTTCACATTCTTCTCCAACATCCAAATCAGTATTTGTACCAGTTCTTAATTGTCCTAATACATTGTCATCACCATCTATCAAAATTGCATTAAATTCTTCATCTGGAACTTTTGCAGATGTATTGTTTATTACCCTCATTGTTATCATTGTTTGGTCATTATCTGCTAGATATTCCATAGAAATGTTTTGAGCTTCTAGCCCTGCCTCAGTAGTTGTTTCTGGTAATTCTGTCACTTGTTCTTGTGCCACTTCATCTGATGGCTTATTATTTTTCTTATTTTTAGTTACATTTACTATTATGATAATTGCAATTATAAGAACTACAACTGCTACCATAAAAGTAATCAACATCTTTTTACCTTTTCTTACCTTTTTCATCTTTTTCCTCCTTTTTCTCTAATATATTTTATACCATAACTTTTTTCAAAAGTCTATATATTTTGGCAATAAATTTTTGGTATATTTGTCATTTATTGCTGGTTGTTAGTTACCCTAATAACACATGCTGTATCACCAGAAGGATATGTATAGTTTTTAGACATATTAACCTTATAAAATTTAATATTATGTGTTGATTCTTTGTCCATATTAAATGTGAATTTTTTTACAAATCCTTTAGAATCTGTAACTTCACTACCTTCAATTTTATTTACATATGCTTCGTCTGCTAAATCAACTCTAACAACATTTGGATCAAATTCTAGAGTTACAGGCATACCTGTTTCTTTAGCATTAACCAATTTTAAAATTGCATAATTTCTGTTAGTAACATCATCAATTGAATAACTATTAAGTACTACTTGTTTAACTCTTAAGCTAACTTCACAAGAAATTTCTTTTTTATATGGTTCAGTAGTATTTGCCTTAATTTTAATGGTAATAACATCATTTTCAGCAATCTGTGTTTTTGGAGTTACTACAATCATCAATCTACTAACATTGTCAGGCTTTCCATCTTTTTTTGCATATATAATTCCTGTCGTATTAGTAGGACCATCTGCACTATTAATACCGTAAAGTTACCTTATCAGTATCAGGAGTCTCACAAGATACAGAATAATTCAGATCATAATCCAATCTTAGTAATGTATTAGCATAACTATATAAATCAAAATTCAATTCATATGCGTCAACTCCCCCCCAGTTGTCATATTGATATGTTGCATTATCTAAAGTAAGTAAATCACTCGTAAAGTAAAAGGCCTTTGAAGTAAAATATGCCTCTCTAACTCCATTGTACACATATCTTCCGAAAACAGCACATGATATTGCTAAAACTATAAGAAATATCACTATACCTATTTTTATCTTATTAAATTTTTTAACTTTCTTTTGTCTTTTCATACTACCCTTTCCAGACTCTTTTGCACACGTGAGATCGCTTTTTTTCCGTGCACTTTGCACACGTGAGATCGCTTTTTTTCCGTGCAATTTTGCACACATAAGATCGCTTTTTTTCCGTGCAATGCACCGAAAAAAAGCGAAATGAAATGTGCAGTAGTCTATTCTACTATAAATGATTTTCTAATTTCTTGTATTAGAGTATTATTGTAGTACGCTTTGAATACTAATTTATATTCACCTGTACTAATGCCTTCTTTTATTAGCTTTTTAAATTCTACATTTTCAACGTACTCATTATCAGTAGATGTTGGATGTTCCTTTTTCTCCATAACTATGTATTCTTTGCTACCACTTGCTGTTACCAAGTTTTGACCTATACATTGTTCTGGTGTTTTTAATTCAGTACCATCTAAGCTCTTTAAGTAATCTTTTAGATCTACTTTTGTATAGCTTATTCCATTATATGTCTTTGTTCCATCTTCAGCTGTTGTATAAGTATCATTACGTTTATATAACTCAACTCTGATATTTGTATCATTTGTTGGTGAGCCAACTTTAACTGTTAAGTCAAGTCCATCTCCTCCATCAAGGTTTAAACCAGTTTCTTTATTAACAATTCTGCTTCCATCAGCGGTCTCTATACCTGCAAGTCCTAATAATTTGTTAATAAATGTTATATAAATTTCTTGAGACGCTACTTCTTCTCCTCCATAGTGGATTCCGTCATCTGATGCAAAGAAATATATTTTAGCTATATATTGACCAGCAGATACACTGCTTTGTGTCATTGCTAATTCATAAGAATTGCTTAATTCTGCTAGATTGTCTGAAAGTGGAACTCTGATTACTCCGTCCGCACCTGCTGGATAAACTGTTGAATCAGTTTTATCTGTAAGTTTGAAGTTTTGTAATTCTGGTGCTTTTATTCTTTCACCATGTTCATCTACTATTTCAATTGCCATACCTAATTTTTTGTCATAATATTTTGTATCCATAATAGTCTTGCCATCAGCTACTTTTTGTTCTAGTAATGAAGCATCAAATTTGAATGGTATTGATAAGTTCTCAAATACTGTGTATGAAGTTGTGCCATTGTCTGTAACAACTGTTTCGGTTAAGTTTGCCTTATCTGTATACATATTGTATTTCAAATTCTTTTGTCCATTACCGTATTTCTTTGAGCCTGATGAACTTCTTAATTCTAAATATGTCTCTTGTGCTATTTTATTTGCATTAATGTTAGAATCAATAAAGTTAAATGAAACTTCATATTTTTCTAATGCATATCCGCCATTTGAACCAGAATGATAATATTGGCTATTATTATTTGCATATTTATCTGTTCTACTTGTTGTTCCTCCCATATCTATGAATTTAGATAATTTGTACAAATATCTTGTGCTTCCAGAAGAATTATCTGTTGCATCATAATCAGTATCACTTGCAACTTGATAATAGTAAACTTTATTTACATTATCACCTTGACCATAATCCCTTAAAGTAACTTTTGTTCCTTTAGGTAATGGTGTTGAAGTAGATAATACTCTGTAATCATCTGTTGCATAGATATCAGATTGTGCTCCAAGACCAACTTCGTATAATACATAACTTATATCTACTGAACTATCTGTTGTGTAGTTTAATTCCGTATCGATACTATTTGTAAATCTTGGTACATAGTTTTTACTTTCTTCCTCATATAGAGATTGAATGTTAACTGCTATAACAACTTTAAATGTATTTCCAACACTTGGATCATCTGCTGACCTAGATTTTCCTGTAAATACAATATTTACAAATCCTAAATCTTTAGTTTCTGAAACATTTACTGAGTTAAATAACTTGAATGTTATTGTTCCAGGATTTCCAGAATTGTCCATCTTATAGATACTTGTTCCACCAAATGAACCGTCTGAATCTGTATAAAGTTCTGTTATACCACCTTTAGTCCATCCAGAATGTGTTGTTTCCATTGTCATACCAAATGTGTTGTTAGCATTTTCGCTATATGTTGGTACAGTATATCTATCAATTAAATTGATATCTGTATTTAATGCATTTGAACTTACTCTATTTAATGTTAATGATGTACCACTATATGTTGGACTATTAATAACCTTGCTTAAGTCTAATTGTAAGTCTGCCATTGAATATGTTGAATATGTTGAAGCTATTAATGAAGTTGCATAATTTACAACATCTGCTCCTATAATCCAATCATAATATGTGCCATAATCTGTAACATCTATAACTTGTGGTTTTGCTATTCCTGTGTCATCTGCGATATTTGAATAGAATCCATCAACTGTGATGTTATGTTTAGGTTTATGTCTACCTTCAACATAAGTTCCATTTGCAAACATCTTTGTTGAAGCTGTTCCATTATAATCTGGTGCATATATGTCATATTCTTTTGCACCTGTTGTTCTGCTTGTTCTGTACATTCCAAAGAATGCCATACCTTTTACATCACCCCAGATATCTTCATTTGACCTATCTTCTAAGTTTCCTTCTTGTTTTGCAAAGATTAAGTTTACACCTTCAAGTGTATACAATCTGTTATCAACATTTCTTGTAACTGTTCCATTTTCAATACTTACAGTTTCTTTTATAGTTGTACCATATTCGTTTGTTACCAAACTTTCGAATCCTCCAACCATGTTAAATGCTCTTTGTGTATATAATGTTGAATTATCAAGTAAAGTCAATCCATTTGTAACTCTATTTAAAGTATAACTTGCTCGTTTATAGTAATTATTTGCATCTTGAGCTCCTGTCAATTCTAAGTATGAGTTCTGTACTGAAACTTTTCCTGTTCTTTGTATAGAAATCATCTTATGAGCATTTGCTGAAGTTCCAAGGTCTTTAATCTTAACTGTTGATTTGTCTGCTCCTTTTTTGTCTGTTGTCTCATATGTTGAGCCTTTTCCAGCACCGAAAATATTGTTTGCAAATGTTATTGGAGAAGCTGTGCTACTATCCATAGTCACATGTGTTGCACCATAAACACTTACTGTATCAAAATTATCATTTGCTGTACTTCCTGCACCATATATATTTCCTTTAATATTGATGTTTCCAGCTACTAGTGTATCATCTGTAACAGTATCTTTACCAACATTAATATTTGTTGTTCCATAAACAGTTGAATCTTCTGAACCACCATTTATGTCATTTTCGATTGTTCCTCCTGTAATATTAATTGTTGTTGAACCTGTATTTCCAGATTTACCAATTGCTGATTTATATCCACCACCATAAAGTTTACCTGTTATTGTTGAAGCTCCTGTTATATTTATAGTTGCATTTTTTGTTGTACCTTTCTCTTTATTTCCACCATAGATGTTATTTGCTGTTTTTCCAGCAATATTAACAGTTGCATTATCAGTGTCTCCACCATTGCCTGTTCCACCTTGGTTTCCACCATAGATATTAGTTACTGTTGCACCATTTTGTGTTACTTTTGCATTTGTTACACCTACATCATAACCTCCACCAAATACATCAGTTACTTTACCAGTATTTAATACAACATTTGTATTTGTTGTTATCCCAGCATTCTTAGAACCACCATGTATTTCATCAATTGTAATACCATCTAATGTTACATTTGCAGTTTCGACTGCGGCTGAATTACCACCACCGTAAACATTTAAAAGTTTACCTGATTTTAATTCAACATTTGATGTTTCAACAGTTCCATTTGTATTAGAACCACCAAATAAGCTTGTTACATTTGCAGTACCTTCTAATGTTACATTTGCAGTTGTAGTTGTACCACCATAACCACCACCGTAGACATCTGTTACTGTTCCTGATTGTAAGAATATATTTGCTGTTGTTACAATTCCATCAGTCTTAGAACCACCATATATTGTATTAGCTGTAATACCTTTTAAGTAGATATTAACTTCATTTGTTATTCCTGCCTCATCTGAACCACCATATATTGTAGCCAATTTTGCACTCTTAACTAATTGAATTTCTACTGTACCTACTCTTTCATATTTACCACTACCATATACAGTACCCTTAATTGTTGGAGTTGTATTTACATCTTTGCTTCCAATTACTATATTTGCATTTTGACTTACAGTGTCATTATTTTGTTGACCACTTGTTGTTAAGATATTTCCACCATATACATTTTGTACTGTTCCTCCTAAGATATTAATATTTGATTGAGTTCTTACTTGGTTTTGATATGCTCCGCCATAAATATTTCCTGTTACTTGACCATTGTTTATATTTATATTAGCTGAATCTGAAACTCCACCGTTTTGACCTCCACCATATATATCACCTTTAATTGTTCCAGTATTTAATGTTATGTTTGTATTTCCATTTATTGCTCCTGTATTGACATTTATTGATGTTCCATTTATTACACCCTTGCTTCCTCCATAAATGTTTCCATTTACTGTGATTCCACTATTTACAATAATATTAGTATTACCTGAAACTTGTCCTTGAGCTTCTGTATCAGTATTTGAACCTCCGAAAACATTTCCTGTTATAGCAATACGTCCAGAAAGTGTAATTGTTGAACTTCCAATTGAAAAGTTTTTATTACCATTTCCAAATATATCACCTGTAATTTGTCCACCGTAGAAATTTAGCTCATTTGCGATTGGTTCACTTCCTGTTGGGTCTTTTTTAACTTTAGCTCTTGAACCTCCATAAACATTTCCTGTAACCTCTCCACCATACATATAGAATTCATTTATTCCATCATTAAATCCATCTATTGTTCTTAAGTATATACTTGCATTTTCAGAAGATTTATTAAATTTGTTTTCTCCTGTGAATTTAGCACTATAAATTTTTGTAATAGAATATTTCATACTATATGCTGTTGTTGTACTTTGTGAACCATTAGTATTATATGGATAGCATCCATCTTCACTTTCACCCATTGCTAAGTAACCTGTAATTGTTAATTTTTCATTTCTTGAAACAGCTGATTCTTTCATAGTTCCAATCATAACTTGATGTGAAACATATTTGCTCTTTGTAGTTTGTGTCTCTAAACTGCTTCCTGCAATGATATTATTGTATTTACCAGCTTCTACTATAACAGTGTGAATTCCTATTGTTCCTAGTTTTGCCTCTGTTTTGTAATTTCCACCAACTACGGCACCAAAAGTATATTTATCATCTGGTGTTGAAATACCTCTACCAAGAGTTACATCACCATAATTTGTAATTAATACATTTGAATAATCGCCTTTAGATAAGTAGTCACTACCATCACTAACCTTTGTAGAAGATGAATATAGTTTAATATTATCAAATGCTACATCTCCCTCAATGTTCATGTTAGAAGAAACTTTTAATTCAGCACCTTTTGTTCTGTAATCTACTCCTGCATATAAACTTGTAATTGTTGCATTTCCTGTTAATTTATCACTACTATTCCATTCAACTGCATCCATAATTACAATTATATTTTCAGAAGATTTTCCAGAAGAATTTAATTTGCCATATGCTGTTTGTAAATCTTTAACTGGTTTTTCTGGTGATAAACCATCATTTGAATTATTACCAAATTTTGATACAAAGATTACAGTTGCTTTTTGCCAAATTGCATTTAAGTGTGTTACTGTATTTGGAATATCATCATATAAGCTATAAATCTTAGCATCATCTGCTGAGAATCCTTTATTATTTGCTACTGCCCAACCTTTAAAGCTATATCCGAATGGTTCTGCAAATTGTGCATTTTTACCATCATCGTAAATTTCGCCAATTGAACTTGCTCTATATGTTGTAGATTCTGCATTTGTGCCACTTTCATTTACACTCATTAATTCATGTACATAAGATTGATGAGTTTCTTTGAAATCTGGACTTGCATGATATGTTATCATTGTATAATTATCTGTATTACTACTTATTGCAGATTTAGAGAAGCTTATTGTTGTTGTATTACTCTTATTATCAAATTCATCAACTAAAGTTTCTTTTTCTATTACTAATGAATAATTTCCAATTTCTTTTAATCCAGTAATATCAATTTTATATGATTTTGAAATTTCGTTAGCATCTTCTCCGAGAGATGTAACCTTTGCTGTTGCTCCGGCTACATCTTTTCCATCTTTGAAGATTTTTACATTAGCATCAGTCAAGTTACTTTGGTCTAAAACTAAAAATGTATCTTGACCTTTAACATTAAAGCTAATTGTTCCATCATTTTCGAATTTTGAAGTATTTGTACTCATATATTTCCATACTGGTTTTTTATTGTCTAAGTCTACAATTATGTCTGTTGCCTCATTTGTAAGACCTCCTGTATCTGCAATTTTTCCAGCAGGTATACTAATCTTTAATTTCTTAAATTCTTCTTCAAATTCACTTATTTTTATAACAAAATTATAACCATATTTCGTTTTTACAGGTGTTATTGATATTGGTAAATCAGTTCTTTGAACATATTCGCCATTTCTATTCAATTCATATATTGTAATATCTTCTGCTGTCAATTTTGTATTGAAATCGTAGAATCTATCAGTGCCTGCAATAGTTACTGTAGCATATCTTTGTGCATAGCTTATATCTTTGTCTACATAGAATAATTTTGGTTTGATAAAGTCAACTTTAATAAAGTTATTGGCATCATCGCCATTGTCATTATCGACTATTATTTTTGTTTCAATGTTCTCGTTTCCAGATGTATCTTTTACTTTTCCAGCAGCTATTACAAATTCTATCTTACCACTATGTCTTCTAAAGATTTCATTCTCTAAGTTCTTATCTAATTCGAAGTTTGATAATGTTAATGTATATCTTACTCCATTTCCTGAACCATCTGTGATATCTGCTTTTGTAAGATTCTTGGTTATGTAATCAGTTACATCCATATCATCAACAAGTATTTGTTTTATATCATCTGCTGTTAATATATTGCTTTCTAAGAAGTTTGTATCAACTGCATCAAATGTTATACTTACTTGTTTATTTGTTGAATCAATTAGTGGATTTACTCCTTCTTTATATTTATACTTAATTGTTGGTTTTATAAAGTCTACTACGCTATTTCTGAATGCTGTATATTTTGGAGAGTTTTCATTGTCTCCGATATCTTTTTCAACCCAATTTTTATTTCCTACTGAAATTTCTGTTTGTTTGTTTCCATTTCCAGATGTATCCCTAATTGAATTTTCTGCAATCCTGATTTTTACTGCTCCATCATATGTTCCGAAATTTCCTAATGTTAAATTATATCCTGTATCAGCTCCATCAAGTTCAGCAGTATTTGTTATTTTTGTTAATTTCTTTGTAATTGTTGTTATTGGAACATTTGGATTTTTGCTATTTGCTACAAATACATCAATGTTATTTTCTGTTAATGTATCTTTTAAGTAGTAAATATCACGTCCTAGTATTTTAACTGTTACTGTTCCTGTTTCGCCATCTCTATCTCTTGTAATACTACTTGTAGAGTATTCCCATGTAGGTCTTGTAAAGTCTACTATACTGTTTCTAAATGCTGTGTATTCACCTTTTGTATCTCCCGCTTCTGTCCATGTTGCATTTCCTACTAGTACTTCTGTCTGTCTGTTTGTATTACCAGATTTATCTATTATAACTCCTTCTGGAATTATAACACTTGTTACACCTTCATTTTCACCAAAGTTTCCTAAAGTGATTTGATATGTAATTTCTGTTTGTTGTTGACCTATTTGAGAAACTTGTTTTGTTATTGTATCTGGATATACTGTTTCTCCATTTGGTTTTACAACCTTAACTTTCATTTTAGCAACATTTGCTGCATCTTGTAATGTTCCTTTTGATAAATATTTATCTGTTGCTTTTATTCTTACTGATACGGTTCCAGTTTCATTTGTAATATCTCTGTTTATTCCATTGCTTGAATTCAACTTACTTAAGTTGTCTGCCGTTTTTTCAATTAATGGATCAATTACATCGACTATTACTGGATTTCTTTCATCATCACCATCATCATAATCTAATGTAAGTGTTGTTGCACCATTTTTGTTTCCAGATGTATCATCAACTTTGTCTGCTGCAAATACAAATGTTACAGCACCACTGTAATCTTTATATTTTTCTGATTCGTTATATATTAATTCAAAGTTTGATATCACAAATGTGTATTCTTTTCCTGTTCCATCTTGAAGGTCTTTTGAAGTTACTGTTGTGTGTAACTGGTCTGTTAAGTCTGTTCCTGCAACTTTTATTCTGATGTTGTTTGCATTTAATGTTCCATCTTTATTCATTATTGAGTCTTCTCTTATATGTTTATCTGTTACATCAAATTTAACTGTTAATGTTTTAGCTTTATAGTCAATTTCAGGGTTTGCACTTCCTGTAACTTTTGAATATTTATAGCTAATTAATGGTTTTATAAAGTCTACTATACTGTCTCTAAATGCTGGATATTTTTGATTTGTTGAACTGTCTCCTTTTTCTACCCATTCTTTATTTCCTACAAGAATTGTAGTTTCTAAGTTAACATTTCCTGAATTATCTACTATTGTTCCTGCATCTATTACTATTTTTGTAACACCATTTATTTTGCCGAAATTTCCTAAAGTTAATTTATATCCTATAAGTTTTACATTATCTACATCTGCAAGTCCTTGTTTTGTTGCTAATTGTTTTAATGTTGCTGTATCTGTAATTGACACTAAGTCTTTTGTAATTGATGATTCTAATTTATCATCTACATATACTTTAATTTTATCCTTTGTTAGTGAATTAGATTTATAGTATTTATCACTACCGATTATTGTTAATTCGACTGTGTCTGCTGTTTCTCCATTTCTTATTCTGTTTATGCTACTTGTTCCATATGTCCATACTGGATTTACAACATCGACTACTTCTGGTTTATCATGGTCTTCGTGATTTCCTGGGTCATCTATACCTATTGTAATTGTTTTTGCCAAACTCAAGTTACCACTCTTGTCCACGATTCCTTTTTTTATTGTTCCATCTGTATTTAATTCACCAGCAGGGAAGGTTATTGTCATAGGACCACTATAACCTTCACCATTTTTGGTTTCTAGTCCATTTACTATAAGTTCATATCTTTCACCGATTTTTACTTGTTTTCCATTTACTGTTGTGTAAATATCTCCATTTGCTCTATATATTATATTTCCTTCTGTAACATCTGCTGCAATTTGCTTTTTCTTAAATGTTCTTGTTACTTTAGTCCAATCAGGTTCTTTTCCATCAACTTTTATTGTCATTGTTGTTAAATCTATTTTTGAACTTTGGAAATATTTATCTGTTATATCAAATACTACTGTTACATTTTTCTTTCCTTGGTCTATTATAGTATTTGCCGCTTCATATGTAAATTCTGGTCTTATATAGTCTGTAAACATTGTTGTTGTGCTTGTTTTATTGTTTGTACTTTCTGTTCCAGTTCCTTTTAATATAATATCTTCCATTGTTCCAGATGTGTCTATTGCTTGTAAGTTTTGGTTTTGATATGTTGTGTCTTTTAATGTCTTTTTTGCAATTTTTAATGAAATGTTACCACTCCATTCTTTGTAGTTCTTTCCTTTTTGTCTTAATGCCTCTTCAAAGTTTGATAGTGTTAGTACTTGTACTACGTCTTTTGCCCCTGTTGTTTCATTTGTTGCTTCTGTTGCAGTTGCAACTTGTTTTGTTATACTTGTTGCTTCTTCTCCATCTATGTATACTTTTATTTGGTCATTTATTTTTTCATTACTTAATGAACTTTCTACATTGCTTGTAAAGTCTTTTCCTGCATCAGGATTTGTCATTCCTCTTAGTGTTATGTTTATCTTGCTATTTGCTAAGTCATTGTTATCTATCGTTATTTGTGATGCTTGTTTTATCCATTCTGTTCTGTATTTTGGATTTATTGTTCCTCTTGTATAATTTATTGCTGATGTTGTTGCATCTGTATTTAACTTGAAGTTGTTTTTGTCTAGGTAGATTTGTTCTGAGGCATAGATTGTTGTTTTTGCAGTCGTTCCATCAAACATACTCTCATGTTGACTCGCTATTTTTGTAAATGCAGGACCTAAATCCAAATTTAAAAGTGCATGTGTTCCATAAAACATCTTATCCATATTGGTTACATTGGTTGTATAGAATTTATCTCCTAAATCTAGATTTTTCAACGTATTGTTTCCAATATTATGGAACATATGTGACATATTTATTACATTTCTGGTATCAAATTGAGTCCCTAAATTTATTGTTTCTAATTTTACTGGTCCTGTTTCAAAGAACATATAACTCATATCTGTAACATTTATTGTGTTAAATTTATCTCCTAAGTCTAAGCTTGTTATTAGCCAAAACCCTGTTCTATAAAACATTTCTGCCATATTAGTTACTTTACTTGTATTAAATTTATCTTCTAAATTTAATGTCTTCATTGCTGTATATCCTGTGTTTTTAAACATCGCTTGCATATTAGTTACTTTACTTGTATCAAAATTACTTCCAAGATTTAATGTTTCCATTGCTGTATATCCTGTTTCTTCAAACATACTATGCATATCTGTAACATTGCTTGTATTAAACTTATCGCCTAAGTCTAATTGAATCATTGCTGTATATCCTGTTTGCTTAAACATTTCATACATAGATGTAACTTTACTTGTATTGAAATTACTTCCTAAGTTAAATGTAAGCATTTTGCTATTTCCTGTATAACTAAACATAGCCGTCATATTTGTTACATTACTTGTGTCAAAATTATCTCCTAAGTCTAGTTTAGTCATAGCATTATATCCAGTTTGTCTAAACATATAACTCATATTAGTTACACTTCCAACATTAAGTAATCCGATACTTGAAATTGTTTCAGTTGCAGTAAATTTGTCTTCTTCTGAATAACCTATATATGCAAACAAATAGCTAGAATCATAATTTCCAAATATTTCATCATCACTACCAATATAAACATTTAAAGTTCCATTTGCGTTAGTTGTATACCAAGCTAGTATTGATTTATCCTGTTGTGCTGAAACATCCCATGCAGTTGTATCAACATAAGCTTTAGCCGACTTGTCATAAACTGATGATGGTATATTATCCATAAATGTTACATTTTCAATGTTCTGTCTTTCTATCTTGCTAACATTAGTATTTTCACTATTTTTGCTTCCTAAAAATCCACTATTTGACGTCACTTCTGAACTTGTGTTTACCAATGTATTATATAGTAATAAATCTGTTGCTTTGTTTGTGTTGTTTGATGTGTCTGTAATTGCATTTGGTTGAATTTGAATTTTTATCTGTTTAGCATTTTTAGTAAGTCCTGCGCCACTAATTGTAATCGTATATTGATCACCTATTCTTGTCGTCTTATCTGAACCATATGCTGGTGAACTTGTTCCAACAGTTTTAGTAATACCTGTTGTAACTTCTTCTCCATCTACAAAAACTTTTATTAAGTTTGCATTCAAACTGCTTGCTTTAAAATATTTATCAGTACCTTTAACAGTTATTGTTGCAGTTTGTTCTGCCGCACTTGCTGATGAACTTACCTTTTCCCATATTGGGTCTACTACATCGACTACTTTTCCATCAGTACCTAATTTTTCCCCTGCAATATTAATTCCAGAAGTAATTGTAAATGCATTATTCTTATTTCCTGATGTATCTGCAAATTTATCTTTGGCAACTGCTACTGTAATTACACCACTGTAATCCATCGTGTCTTTTCCTTGTAATTTTTCTAATTGCTCTAAATGTGATAATTTCAAAGTATAGCGTTTACCTATAACTTTTGTTACAGCTTTTACTACTCCATTTTCAGTGACACTTATAGAATTGCTCCTATCTGTAACTGAAAGTTCTTTAACTACTCCATGAATACCTGTTGAATCCCAGTTTGGTGTTTCTCCATCAATTTTTATGTCTAAGTCATTTATTGAAAGTGTTCCTGAACTATAGAATTTATCAGTCACATCAAATATCATTGTAAATGTCTTACCATCATAATTGATGTCTGATTCAGAATATTGGTATGTTGCATTTGGCTTTACAAAATCCACAAAATCTTTTTTAGCATCACTATCATCTGCTTTAATTTCTGTTGCTTCATTTTTATTAGGTGTTGGACTATTTGTGTCTTTAACTGCTCCTTCTGCAATTTTTATTTTAACATTACCGCTCCAATCTGAATATTCTCTATTGTAATTTATTGCTGTTCGTTTTTGCTCAAAATTTGAAATCACTAATTTGTATTGATGTCCAATTACTTTTGTTGTTTTATTAACAGTTCCTGTTAAATCTGATATTTTTGTCAATGTTCTAGTTATTTGTGAACTTGGTACTAGCTCACCATCTACATATACTGATATTTCATCTGTTGTTACTTTGTCACTTACATCTAAGTATTTGTCTATTACATTAAATATTATCGTTTCTGTTTTTGCTGTTGAATCTTTTGCAAAAGATACTTTTTCGATTTTCGGTTTTATAAAGTCTACATGTCCTAGTGTAAATTCTTGCTTTTGACTCTTGTTAGTATATTGGTCAGTGATCGTTCCAGCTGCTACTTGAATTTTAGTTGTACCACTCCATTCAAAGAATTGTTTTCCTGTTTGTTTTGTGGCTTCTTCCCAATCTGATAATGTTAATGTATATCTAACACCATATTGTATACTTGTACCATTTCTAGTTTCTGTTAATGGTGTTGCTGCACTTAAAGATTTTTTTACATTTGCTGTTGTAGTAACTTCTTCACCATCTATTATTACCTTGATACTATTTGTTGTTAGACTGTTACTTGCATAATATTTATCAGTTCCAACTAAATCTAATGTTACCACTTTATTTGTGTGATTTATATTAATATTTTCTGTTTTCCATAATGGGTCAACCACATCAACTATTTTTTGGTTATCACTTGAACCACCAGGCTCGTTTACTCCTATTGAAAATGTTGTTGCTATACTTTTATTTCCAGATTTATCTGTTGCAACTCCTGCTGGAATAGATATGCTCATTGGTCCACTATAATCTCTATATTTTCCATCTGCTGTCTGCTGTTGCAAACCTTTTATTACCAATCTGTATTTTTCTCCTATTTTTACGTCTACTCCATCTCTCTTTTCTGTTACATCACTTACTTTGGTTAATTCTTTAGTTATCTTCGCATCTGGTATTTGACTTGCTGGGTTTGTATCTGTCAAACTTACCTTTATCGCATCAGCTGCATTTCGTGCACTTAATGTTGTACTTGAAAAATATTTGTCGACTACTGAAAAATCTACTGTTAGTGTTTTATTCGTTAAATTTATGTTTCCATTTGAATATACATATGTAAATTCAGGCTTAATGTAATCTGCAAACATCGTACCTGAAGCATTTTTATCTGTTTTTGCATCCTCAATCTTAACATCTATCCAAGATGAATCTTTGCCGTCTAATTCCATCATGTTTTGATTTTTATATTGGTCTGTTAAAACATTTGCATTGTAAGTAGTTTCGCTCTCCCCTCTACCTCCAATTTTTAATGCTATGTTTCCTGACCACTCTTTATATTGTTTTCCTGCTTGTCTTGCCGTTTCTTCCAAATTCGCCAATATTATATCATATGTTACTTCATCTTTGTTTGATACAGCATTGTGAGTAACTGTTTTATTTGCAACCGTTATCTTTGGATTCGTCTTGCTCGTAACTTTTACTCCGTCAAAAAATACCGTAATATTTTCTGAACTTAATGTACTCTCTACATCACTTGCATAATCTATCTTGGCATTTGCATTTAATGTCTGATTTTCATATGCGTATCCTTTTACCTTTACTGTTAACGTCTTGTTTGTTGTGTCTATTGAGCTTGATATTTTTTCCCATTTTGGCCTATATATCGGATTTATTGTTCCATGTTCTAGTCCTATTGTCGTCGCTGCTAATCTGATTTCTTCCGCTGTTGCCAAGTTCATCGTTGGTGCATATGTTTCTTTATTTATATCTATTTTCTGACAATTTATAAAAAGACCTAACGCCACAATTAATGCCATTATCGTCATTATAATCTTTACTTTTTTTCTCTTTTTTAACATTCTTTTCCTCCGTTTTTTGACTCAAATCCTCTATCTTATATCTCTACCTATTTTATATCATAACGTCCTCTTTTTTTCAACGTTTTTCAGCATTTTTTTCAAAGAAATTTATGGCATTTTTTGCACACGCGAGATCGCTTTTTTTCGGTGCATTTTTGCACATGTGAGATCGCTTTTTTTCGGTGCAAGTGCACGAAAAAAAAGCGGAATAATCGGTGCAATTTTAAAAAATAAGCTTGAATTTTCTAAATTCAAACTTACTTATATTTTATTTATATTTTCTCTATTTCTTCTTCACTTAATCCTGTTATTTCTGATATTTGTTTGATTGGCATTTTTTGTTTTTTTAACTTTTGGGCTATTTCTTTTTTTCCTCGTTCTATTCCCTGTTTTAGTCCTTGTTCTATTCCTTCTTCTAAGCCCTCTTCTCGTCCTATTTCCTTGCCTTCTTTCATTCCATCTTCTCTGGCACAGTCAAGTGCAGACTTTTCTTCTAGTTTTGACATTAATCTAATTTCCGCCAATCTTTTAACTTCTTCATCTCCTGTTAAAACTTCATAGTTTTCAACAGCTCTTTTTACTTTATCATTTTCCTTACATGCCATTTCTAACAAGTCCCCCCTCTCCATGTCCAGAAACGCGCTCCATTGGTTTATTCGTTTTGTCATATCTGGATTTTGGTTTCTAAATTTTTCTAATTCTATATAATAATATTTTACATCATTATTTATCTCATATTCTCTAT
>ERZ772881.1731-NODE-1731-length-18248-cov-5.069477_pt1 | contig 18248 bp, 19 predicted proteins | sample MGYA00580581_ERZ772881 | MGnify/ENA primary metagenome ERZ772881 (study PRJEB29015, sample SAMEA2737668) | human gut metagenome | biome: human gut; feature: human-associated habitat; material: faeces | place: China | collected 2012 ...
ACTCGGTCTTCATATTGGCCTTCCGTTCCTCCAGGCCAACACGAAGACCTCTTTATTTTTCAAAAGTACGAAAAACAATCCACAAACGAGAATGTTCTGCTATACGTATAGTAGTGTATTACCCTTTGTTGATTCTTTCCACCAATTCATCTGGTGTAAGTATTTCCATCTTTGAGAATCCGAACCACTTTTTGCCTAAGTCCTTAATGGATGCTCCTATGTGATACACATCATCGTCTATACAAAGGAAGCGGTCATGTGATAAACGGAATGTTTCAACATCAATCGGTGCATATTGAGCATTATGACGGTCAATGTCGAGTTGGAACTGACGGCTTATTTGTTGAGTATAGATTACGGCAGACACATCGTTTCCTCTTTTATCGAGCAATGTCAATACAGTCTCGTCAACATAATTGTCGATAAGGACAATACGTTTCTTTGCACTCTTAATCAAGTCGGACACGAAAGTATAGGCATCATAAATTTGCCCATTGTAGAACACACCTTGTTTCGGCTTTGCATTACCCTCGTCCAATCTGCGAAACACCTCGTCTATGCGCTTGTCTGTTTCTTGCTGATGTTGCTGCATTTCCTGTTGATGGTATTCCATTGTTGAAAGACGTTGGAAAACTTCTGCATTTGTCACCATGAAACGTCTCATTGCAACAAATGCATCCATAATTCGTATGCTTACACGAATTGCGGTTTCACTTCTAAGAACAGTGGAGAGCATAGCCACTCCCTGCTCCGTGAAAGCATATGAACGAACTGTTGAGTGCTTCAAACTATTGAACCGATCACAATTTGTGACCAGTTCATTCATTTCTTCCTTAGTCAGTTGAAAACGAAAACGTTCAGGAAATCTCTCCATATTACGTTTTACAGCTTGATTTAACACCCTGGTTTCCACTCCATAAAGTTCAGCCAAGTCTCTGTCTATCATAATCTGCTTTCCACGAATAGACATTATTCGACTTTCTACAGGAGTGGTAACTACGACTTCATCATTTTGTAACTGGCCACAATTTGCGACCAGTTCTCCTTTATCTTGATGCTCTATATTATCTGCCATATTTCTATCTTTATTTTTGAGATCACAAATTGTGACCTTAAACGTGTTGTTACTTATTATTGTATGCAAAGGTAGTGCTTTTAGCCTTTAAGCCACTATTGCACAACCCCTTTCTTTGAAAAGAACATAAAATCAATAGTATTATTACGGTGATTGCATTTTTAGTAATCGCTTAACTCGTTGTACGGTACTTACCCCATTACCACTCAACTTCGCCACATCCCGAATGGAATATCACTTGCGAAGCAGACTTATTACTTCCCTATATTCGGCTTTCATCTGTTCTGCCGTTTTTACAGAGCCTACCTTGCGTACGAGTTTTCCACCTTTCTCTATATACCGCTTCCTTCCTGACTGCAATCGGAATGAGATATTATCACGCTCCAATTGCGCACAGGTCGAAAGCGTGGCTATCATTATCGGGGCAAAGAGGGTTCATCCGACAAATCGTGTGATAAAGTTTGGATGATATAAAGAAAATAGCTGGAAATCTATTAACTTTGTAAGTGATTAAAAAAACAAGACAAATGGACACCAGATATATCTATCATGCATACGGAATCAAGGACTTCGAATGCACTAAGACTAAGTACAAAGGTAATTCCTGCTCTTGTAAAGCTGGGTAATTCCATCGTCGCTTACAGAACTGGAATTCTGGCTTATTACAAATGTAGGACTAGCAATGCAAAAGTAGAAGGGATCAACAATAAAATAAAAGTCTTGAAGAGAAACACCTACGGCTACCGGGACATTGACTATTTTAAGTTAAGACTTTTCAATTTGCATAATGACAAAATCACACGATTTGTCGGATGAACCGTAAAGAGGAACGGAAGTCCTTCATCGTCCAATAATGTAAGTTGTTCCTTTTGAATGTAGAGGTCAATGCTACAGTCAATGAGTTGCTGGCAACGTCCAATGTGAACATGGTTTATCGTAATCTGAAAGCAGACAAGATACGCAAGCGCATATCGCATTACTTTATTTTGTAACCAACCGTCTTTGAATCTTGGATAACGTCTTTGACATTGTTGCGAAATGCCTGTTGACACCATTCAAGAGTGTGGAACAAAGTAAGCTCCATCATGCCTGTCTCTTCAAGAAGAATTGCTCATTCTACTAATCGCCCAGCATCATACACTTTTGGGAAATATCGGTGTGATGGAAAGGTAAATACGTTAAATTTTGCCTATTTCGTATCTAAACAGAATCCACACAGTCACTTTTCTACCGTTTAGAGCGTATGGTATTGATAATCAACTAATAATAGATACGCGATTTGTGATAATTTAAGAGACATCACAATAATGCATGATTCAAAATTGACAAGCATTGGTGACGAAGCGTTTAATACGGGCTCTGTACTAAATCAGCTGTTTATTCCGTCAACGGTACATAACTTATCTGCCAAAGCTCTTGTCGGTCTCCATACCAAAGAGCTCCATGTTGGATGGACAACGCCTCCTGCGCTAAGTAAAGGCTTTACTTCAAAAGGGTGCACACTCTATGTTCCTAAGGGATGCGTCGAAAAATACAAGTCAGCTAATTTTTGGAAAAATTGTGATCAAATACTTGAAGAACCCTAAATAATAAAAAATAACAAGTCATAGTTCCCCTTCCTTTTGCCTTAAGGATGGGAAATAATCAGAAAGTTTTTTTGAAAATGATGAGAAAAGGATATTTTGCTTTGCTGCGTGTCTCAAAGCTCTCTCAAATCGATGAATTTCCTTCAGACCACTTACAGACCACATAGAAATTCTAAAATATTCTAATAGACAATAAGTTGTTGTTGTGTTATATTGTAAAATTGAAACTAAATTCCTATTTTTGTGAACGATAAGAATAGAGCCGACCCTAAAAAGAGCCGACTTTTTTGTTTCACTAATACAATTTATGCCAATGAGTAAAACCTACATTCCAAAGATGGGACCTAAAAAGGCAGTGGCTCCACCAGAGCGACGCAAGGTAAATTATGACAACGGACGAAACCTAATGACAAGAGACCTTAAAAATTGGTATCAGACCCACAAAGACTATTACAACGAGTTTAAGTATTCCATAGAAGGAGCCTTTCTGAATGGTGATGAAAAGACTGTCTTTGAATTAATTGGAAATCTGAGAAGTCCCATACTGCCCAAAGGCACTTCTACCCTTGAGGCATGTAAGGATCTGCTTACAGAGGAGACTGTAAAACTCGGAGAATTCGAACCGAGAAATACAGAAGGCGCAGATTGGGTGTCTAATGACCTTGATGCCACCATCGCCGCTAAATATCACCCTTTTTCAGCAGACAACAAGGATGCACTCTTAGACGCTTTCAAAAAAGGAGAGCTCTTGACAGACAGATACAAGGCCATACTTTACTGGTTGTTTCTCGACGGCGGTCAAATGTTCATGATGATGCAAATGGCGGAGAAGATGGAAACGCAAAAGCTTACCGACAACGAACGGAAATGGGGCGAGATGGTGACTGAGTCTATTGTGGACAAAGGAGTGACGACACGAACTTTCAACAAACGATATTGGAAGCAGTTCTTTTCCTTCGAGGGAATGAGAACTGCGAAAAAGTACATTACCAATGCTTTGGTCGTCTCCAAAGGCAAAGGCGGACGCTTCATGGGAATCTATTTGTTGGAGGATCTCCTTAACGGGCCTGACAGAGAAAGCATTCTTAAGAACATTGGCTGTGTCGTAAGGAATCGGAAAAAGGATACCGACCTGGCATGTCTTCTCGTTCTATTGGTCAGAACAGGCAATGTCGACGAGAACATGAAGTACAAGCCTTTCCACGAAGCACCGAAGTCACAATTCCCCGATGCCGGAATCGGTACAGAAAGACGGCCGCAACAGCTCTATAATAATATGGTATTCTATGGTGGCAAAACCTTAACCTCCAACACGCTGAAAAGATGTGAGAACCTCATTGAAGAGCATAGAAAAGTTCTTCAAATTCAATAGAATATCAACTCTTCATTCAAAAAATGTTCGGTTAATTGGCGTTTCAATTAACCGAACATTTTATTTTTCAACCCTTACTGCATAATCCCTAATTTTGCAGCGGACACCTAAATGCGTTCGCGCAGACAAGTCCAGGAAGAAGAAACAAAAACTTATAAACAAAAGATTATGCAGAAGATTTTATCGATTGAGACTTTATTGCAGACACCCGTCTGCATGATGACCGGAGAGCAGCTCGCTTTCCTTGTTACTAACCTGCCACTGCTCAACAAGCAAGCTAACAAGGTTTCCTCGGATGAGGAGGCAGCGAAGCCGCGTCGCCTTGTCTATGGCATTCAGGGCATTGCCGACACCTTCGGCTGCAGCATCCCCACCGCCAACCGCATCAAGCGGAGTGGCGTCATCGACGATGCCATCACGCAGGTGGGGCGCAAGATCATCATCGACGCTGATCTGGCACTCGAACTGGCGGCGAACGCCAAAAAGCAAGGAAAGGAGGTAGCATCATGAGTGAGAAGCTTCAAAACAGTCAGAACTCCACGGGTGGAGGAAACACGGAAGGCGGCAGCACCGACCGCTATATCCGTGTGCGCACCGACTACTACAAGATTGTGGAAAAGCCGATGACCGACGGCTCCATCGCCCAACTGCTCATCAAGTGGAAGTACGGCACCATCAAGGCGGACCACGGAAGGGAATTTGCCGAGGAGACACCCTACTACGACAACTTCATCATCTTTCCCGACAACGTCAATCCCCAGCAGGTGGTGGACGGCAGATTCTGGAACCTCTATCATCCGGTGCGGTTCAAGCCAGAGCCGGGCGAGTTTCCAAACATCGACAGGCTCATGGAGCACATCTTCGGGGAACAGAAGGTGTTGGGCTACGACTACCTGCAGCAGCTCTACCTCCAGCCACAGCAGAAACTGCCCATCATCGTACTCGTCTCGCGGGAGCGCAACACGGGCAAGTCCACCTTCATGCACTTCCTTCATCTGTGGTTCGGTGACAATGTGACCTTCAACACTAATGAGGATTTCGGCAGCCAGTTCAATGCCGACTGGGCAGGCATGCTGCTCATCTGTGTGGACGAGGCTCTGCTCAGCAAGCGTGAGTATTCCGAGCGCATCAAGAACCTGAGTACCGTGCGATTCTATAAGATAGAGTCAAAGGGGAAGGACAAGGTGCAGCAGGAGTTCTTTGCCAAGTTTGTCTTTTGCAGCAACAACGTTGATAAGCCACTCATCATCGATCCGGGCGAGACACGCTACTGGGTGCGTGAGGTGCCGAAGCTGGAAAGCGACGACGTGGACTTCCTCTCAAAGATAGAGAAAGACATTCCGCATCTGATGTATCACTTGCTGCACGAGCGAAAGATGTCAGTCTCAAACAAGGGACGCATGTACTTCGATCCGGCTCTTCTCTTCACGCCTGCCTTACAGCGCATCATGATGAACTCACGCAGTATGGTGGAGGCGGCTATATACGACCTTTGCGACGACATTCTTTCCTCGACAGGTGAGGAGAGCTTTTCCTTCGTTCCCGGTGACCTGCGGCTCATGCTCACGGACAAAGGCGTCAAAGCTGATGACGCGTCTGTCCGCCACGTGCTCAAGGATCTGTGGCGTTTGAAGCCTCATGCCACACCAAGTACCTATGTGAGATACACCTACGGTGCCGGTATCTACGGAAACTATGCCGGACAGTCGGCCAAGGGCAGGTACTTCACGGTGACGCGAGACTTGCTGCATGAAATAAGCGAAAACTGTAGATTTGTAGACAATACGGGTGAAATCTCTGAACATCAAGATGTTAGATTGTCTACAGAAAAAAGTCAGGCACCTTTCTGATATAGACAGTGTAGACAGTCAAGCTACAACCAGCTACAAAGTTCAATCCGCTTGTAGACAACGTAACATGCTTGTAAACAAGATATTAGGATCTATTATCTACAAAACCATAAGAAAAACCGAAGTATGTATAATACTAAACTATCTAAGCCCGATGACACAGATGTCCTCAGACAGATATCCATCGCCTACTACCTCGACAACCAGGGCTTCAAGCCCGTCAAACGTCACCGCACCGGCAAGGAGCTGCTCTACCTCTCGCCCATGCGCAATGAGTCCAAGCCATCGTTCAGCGTCAACACGGAGAAAAACCTATGGTATGACTATGGAACCGGTGATGGCGGCGACATCTTTTCTCTCGTGAGGAAGCTCTGGAATGTGGACTTCCACAAGGCGAAGGATATCCTGCATGACAAGGAGTATAAAGAAATGTTCTACCGCCCCGTAGATACCCAGCTGGAGCGTGAGCGTCCCTCTCCCTTTACAGACATCCGTGCCTCACCGCTGACCAGCAGCCATTTTCTCGACTATTGCGCCAAGCGATGCATAGACCCTGAGGTGGCGAAAGCGGAATGCCGTCAGGTGGACTACCAACTGTATGGACACATGAACTCCGCCATCGGCTTTGAGAATGACAAAGGCGGATGGGAACTTAGAAGTCCGCCCACAAAGATATGCACCTGCAAGGCAATATCCACAAGGCGAAAGCAGGATGGCAACACGACGGTTTGTGTCTTTGAGGGCTTCTTCGACTACCTCTCCTTCCTTACGCTGATGAAGTCCGAGGCGCGTCACAAATGTGACTTTGTGATTTTGAACTCCGTCTCACAAGCCGGCAAGGTCATCCCCATTCTGAGACCGTACCAGTATGTGCGCTGCTACTTTGACAATGACGCGGCAGGCCGGAATGCCTTCGGGATTGTCAGGAAAGATGTCAATGCTATATCTTGCTCGGAGAAGATGCTGCCTCACAACGACGTGAACGATTACCTCTGTGGGCTGCGCGTAAGGAGTCCGACGGATGCTGACGCTGATGGGGGAGGGCAAGAAGTGTCATTCGCTGCGAATGACGGAGGAGCCTTCTCCCGATGGTCGCAATGAACAGTTGGGAAAATATCACTAAAGTTATAAACACGTAAAGTTATACACCATGAAAAAACGCAAGTATTTTCGTATCACATTCAGCTGCTCTGAGGACGAGCTTAGGGCTATCAGACAGACTGCAGCTGACTGCGGCATGTCCATGAGCATGTACTGCAAGAAGGTCGTACTGGGATTCAAGCCGAAGTACCGTCTCTCCGAGGAGGACATCAGTCTGATGCAGGAAGTCCGCAAGGTGAAGTCGGACCTGCAGAGAATAGCCAACTACTTCAAGTACGGCAACCATCAGATGCTCATGGAAGAACTGGCGAAGGTCATCAGCAAACTAAAGACTGCGCTTTATGATTGCAACCGCTAAGAGCATCAGCTATGGCATGGCCAAGGCTGAGTATGATGAGAACAAAGTTATCAACGGCGTGAAGGTTGCCTCCGAGACTGCGCGCCAGAATGTCTATGGTGACAACTGCCGGGAGATCGTTGAGGAGATGACCGACGTGCAGCGCATCCGCTCGCCGGTCAGGAACCCGTTCCTCGACATCGTGGTGACACTGTCGGAGGAGGACTGTGAGAAGATTACCGCTCCAAACCAGTCGGAATGGCTCGTGAAGCTGTTCATGCACGACATGATGACGGAACAGGTGGGACTGAGTGAGGATGATTACGCCGGGATGCAGTGGATAGCCTATCAGCATGAGCATACTGACAACAGTGACAGTCTCAGGCACTGGCATATTCTCGTCAACCGCACGCTGCTTGACGGCAAACTGGTCTCTGACTCCTGGATCGGGAAGAAAGCCGCGGCTACTGCCAACAAGATCAGCCGTGAGTACGGACTCACCGACGCCACTGTACGCTCCAGGGAGAACAGGAAGGATGTGTTTCAGGCTGCATGCTTTGTTCTCGGTAACATGCGTCTCTACGACTTCAACCGGTATCTTGAAGGCTTGAACGCACTTGGCTACCGAACGCGTCTGGCACTGAACTCCAAGGGAGAGGTACAGGGCTACTACATCACCGCACAGTCGGGAAGGGAGTACAAGGCAAGTGCTGTTGACCGAAGACTGACCATCGGCAGACTCGCTGCACTGCACGCCGGGCTGCACAAGGGCATGAAGGCGGCAGCGTCCAGAAGTCCGGGAAGGGCCTTCAGTATGCCGGTTCCCAATGTGCAGACAGTGAATGTGGAGAACATGCTCCGTGTGTTCAACACCGACGCAGTCATCTCATACTCCACCCCTCCGCCTCCCAACGGCAGACGGAGACGCGGGAAACGGTGGGAGGACATGAGCGATGATGAGAAGAGACTGGCGGCAAGCGGCATGTCGATGTGAGATGTCACAGACTCACATTGTCTCTCACTCTCATTATAACAGAGTAACATACTCTCACTATAACATTTTATCAAACCGCACTTAACGAATCTATCGTGACGTGCATAAACTTTTGTATACATGAATCATAACAAAAGACAGGGGCAATACGCCCCGAAACAGAACAGTATTCCCCAGCCAATAGCGATTGGTGCTTCCGGCTCCCAGCAGGGAAAGGGAAACGCAGTTCCGAAGATTGGCCCGTCACCAGCAACCGTAAAGCCGGTCACGGCCTCGAAGGTCTCGGAAGAAACCATCAAGCGTGCCGACGAGTATGTCGAGGGACGGCTGAACGAGTTTACAACTGCCATCAACGACCTCAAAGATGCCATTGAGGGCATTCCGGCTACCGTTCCTGTTGCGATACCGGAAGATGTTCAGGCGAAGATGAAGGCGTTCGACAAGACCGTGGAGAACCTGCCTGGAGTACTACAAAAGGTCGATGAGTTTAAGACCGTAACGGACCGGTGGATGATAAAAATTCTCTTCTTCGTAGCTGGCGTCGCTTCGGTAAGCATACTGATGGCGGTCTTTGCCGGAGAGAAGTGTTCCGCTGCCATCGACAAGGAACTGGCGGCGGAGGCTAAGGTTCACTATGCCGACTCTGTCCTCAAGGAGGCCAGGAGCATCATGGTGGTCCGTGAGACGTACCATGACTTTGGCCGGTGGATGGTAAACCGGTACGGGACTAAGGGCAAGGAGTTTGACAGGTTTCAAAGGGAGCGCATGCCTGTAGGAAAAAGAAAATAATGTCTAATATTCTCACATACTCACATTGTCACACATGTGAGTGTGTGAGAGCAAAACCAAACCTTATGAAACACACGAACAATGTTATTATCGTCTTCGCCAACCAGAAAGGTGGCGTAGGCAAGTCAACACTGTGTCTTCTTCTGGCGAACTATCTCGTCTATTGGAAGAAGGATGTATGTGTCATTGACACGGACCTGCAGCAGTCGGCAAGCTTGCAGCGACAGATCGACGAACAGCAGTTCGGCACGGAACCACCGTATGCCATCCAGTCCTTCCCCATCGCGGACACGGCAACGATGCAGCAGCTGATGGAGAACGCGCAGGAGTTCGACGGCTATGTGCTCTTCGACGCACCGGGCAACATCAAGGATGACGGACTTGCCGTCATGCTTGCCTATGCCGACGCCATCGTCTGTCCGTATGAGTACGAGACGAAGTCGCTGGTCTCCACGCAGACCTTCGTCGGCGTGCTGGAACAGCTGCGGGAGCTGACCCCTCAGATGAAGACCCGGCTGTTTCTCGTGCCCGACAAGGTGGACACACGTATCGGCACCGCTGCCGAGTGGAAGGCATGGATGGAGCACGAGCGTGTCCTGGCACAGCACGGGACCGTTACTCCGAGGGCCGGATACCGCATCCAGATGCGACGCGTCAATACCTACGACTTGCTGGATGACCAGAAGCATGCTGTGTACGACACATTACGGTTTATCATTCAATCTTTAAGAACACCGAACCATGAGCAGAACTAAAGGTATCGCCCTTCCCGGCAAGAGCATGGAAGAGGCAACGAGGAATGCGCAAAAGGATTTCCTCTCTAAGAATCCAAAGGCCGTTGACTCAGCGACTGTTAAAAGCGGGGCGGAAGAGTCGCCTGTTTCAGAACCGTCACACAAGGACAGGAATGCCACGCACACCGATGACCTGCAATGCCTTGAGGCCGGCATCGACAGATACACGGGCATCAAGGAGCATGGCATGAGCGTATGGGTGGTAGGAAAGGTGAAGGTCAAACTCGATGAGCTGAAGTTCCGTTCCCGTAATACGATCGGATGCCGCGCCTTCACCAACGCTGCCCTGGAGTTTGTCCTTGAAAAGTACGGCGACGAGCTTGTCAAGATGTTCAAGAACAAGTAGGCAGCAGAAGATGCAGTAATGTGATTACTCACAGACTAACAATGTCACAAATGTTAGTCTGTGAGTTTTTTATTTATCGGGGATTAGGATTACCCACTTGCCTGATTTCTTGCTACCTTCTTTGTCAATAACTCCATTACCTCGCAATGTTGACATGGCCCTTTCTGTAGTTCTTTTGGCCTTACCCAAAGCTCTTGATATCTCATCAACAGTACTATTAGGGTTGTCCTTTATATATTTGATTATAGCCTTATCCAAAGCGGACAAATTTAATCCGCCATTTAATCCGCCATTTAATCCGCTATCACCTTGCTCTAAAGTGCCATTTATCGTGACACTTTTCTGTGTTATCGTGCCATTTAATCCCGCCATTTAATCCGCCAAGGCTCTCTTTGAATCGGATGATGAGGTTGACAAATGGCTGATTAACTTCAAATGTAGGCTCTGGTAATCCGGCAGCCTTACAGCCATCCATGATCAACTCAATGCCACGTCCCCATGTCTCCATAAGGCCATGACGATAGAAAACATCTGCTATGCGTGGGTTATGGGGCATTGAACCATCGGTATTCAAGAAGTCTCTCCACGATTTATTACACAACATATCAAGGAGATTTTTACCACACGGCAAAACCGCTCTTTATTGACTTAATATTACACGGTCATCAAGGAGCAAGCGAGTAGTGAAGGATTTGGCGAAGAAGACCGCCAACGAACATTTCAACGGTAACATGAGCGACATGTTCCGCTATTCACTTTATCACTGCAACTTCAGTGATGCCGGTGACAACGCCGGACTCGACCGCTTGGGAAATAGTTTTACACGTATGAGTAACGATGCGTCTAAAATGCTGGCAGCTGTACATGATGATTACATCAACCAGAACCGGGAGTTGAACCGTATCGGCAACAACATCAACCAGATAGCCTACCATGTCAACGCACAGGCAAAGTCTTGTCCGTCACCGGTGACGCGTCAGGCAGCGGACTACTTGGATGTTATCCGGAAGGCGATGAACTCTGCCCGAACTGTTAACGCCAACATCTGGAAGAGAGTGAAAGACTATTTTACCACAGTACAACAACCATAGTCTGACCACGGCATGGTCATCACATGACCGGACTTTGGTCATCTCCCGACCATGGTTTTGTCATTGTCTGACCACAGTATGGTCACCACATGACCACCGAATAGTCAAAACCAATAACACAGAGATTATGATCATTAAGAAACTACAGTCCGTCCACGGTGGCGTGTTCCCCGGGGCGGCTTACAACGAGAAGAAGGTTCTGGAAGGAGTCGCTGAGCTCGCGGGCTATGCCAATATCGACGGCAACTTTCTGCATACCTTGCGCACGCTTCATGGCGTGGGCATTGACTGCAGCAAAGAAGTGGAGCGGTATCTGCAAGGCCGCTCCGAGACCTATGGCAACACCCGCTCAACACAATGGCAGCTGCATCTTGCCCTTTCCTGCAAGGGACAGGAGAAGGACAAAGAGCAGCTGGTCAGGATAGCCCACGCCATGATGCGTGAATACGGCATGGGCTGTCAGCTGTACTTCATCTACTTTCACCATGACACGGAGAACAACCACGTACACATCCTCACAACGAGGATAACCGAAAAAGGGCGGCTGTTGTCTGACCATCACGACTATCGCAGGCTCAATGCCGCACTCAACCGGGTCGTCTACGAGGACCAACAGAAAGACATCAGACGGATGTTCGGGTACAGTTTTACAACCGAGGGACAACTGATGAACATCGCACGCGAATTCAACTATAAGGTTGGGGAGTCGAAAGAAGGCAACGGCATACTGTCGTTCTATCATGGCGGTGCCGAGACCATCAGAGTCAGACGCAGTGACATTGAGGCACGTATTGCTGAGGTCAAGTCTGATGATCGCGATATGGCACAACGGGATGCCCTCGCCAGGCGCTTGAAAGCCATCATCATCAAGTACAGGGAGATGAGCCTGAAGCAAACCGAGTCCGCAGATGAGGTCAGAAGGATGGTATCTGACGACAAGAATGAAGGGCGGGCAAAGACCAAGAAGGAGCTGATGAAGCGTAAGGTCCATCCCGACATCAGGAAACTGACCGGTGTCCAAGGCAGGCCTCTCTCCAATTTGGCCTATGCTACTCTTGAAACTGTCGTCCTTCTCGTTGGCAAAGAGTCCGCTTCCGCCAAATTTCTCTCGCAGTTCCGCAAGGACTTTCATTGCACCTTCGTATGTAGCGTGGAACTTCTCCTCTGTGGAGCTTTCTGGTATGCTCAGCCGCTGGTAATCATAGTCGTCAAGACGGTCAAGGGTGAAAGTGTAGTCCACAACAACATCAAGCAGGGCGTTGCGCACTTCCTTGCTGAGGTCTTGCAACTTCACCGTCCTCGCCATCGAGCGTACCAATTGTACCATCTGCTGGTAGTTCTCCTCACGGATACGCTGGTTGATAGCGTAGCCTTTGATGAGATAATCCCTCAAAACGCTTGTGGCCCATTGACGGAAGCGTGTACCTCGAATACTCTTCACTCGATAGCCTACCGATATAATAACATCGAGATCATAATACTTTACCTTGCGACGGACTGTTCTTTTGCCTTCGTGCTGAACAGTCAAGTATTCCTTGACAGTTGCCTTGCTGTCGAGTTCTCTCTCTTTGAAAATATTGTTGATGTGCAAACTAATATTCTGTTTGGTGGTCTGGAACAGCTCAGTCATCTGTGCCTGTGTCAGCCACACCGTTTCATTCTCCAACTTCACGTCAAGTTGGGTTCTGCCGTCTTCGGTCTGATATATGACAATCTTGTTGTCGAGTTCATCCTTGTTCATCTTCACTTCAATTTGCTTGTTACTCAATCTGCTTTAATGTTTAATCTACTCTTGATGACATCCAAAGTGAGCACGTGGCCAGTAACCGTTTCTCTTATTAAGTGCTCATACTGATCCATCAGCTCTCCCCAGTGTCGGCGTTCCTCATAATGTGTATCACCTTCCTTAGCATCGCGATTTTATCACTCTCTCTTTAAGAACACCGAACCATGAGCAGAACTAAAGGTATCGCCCTTTACTCACAGACTAACAATGTCATAAATGTTAGTCTGTGAGTTTTGAGCAGTGTCAATCAGACTGCCGTATGAATCTTCTAATCCTTTCGTCAACAATCCTCAAATACGTTCGTTTCATCTTGTCGTTAAGGAAACTTCCGTCCACCAAAATTCGTGTTTCTTCCGGTATCAACATATATTTATCAAGTATTTTATTTACGCGATGACTTGCAATTCCTATTTGCGTACCAAAGCGTTCAAAGTTGGTTCGGCAGGGGTGGCCTGTCCGATCGTAGACATCACTTTTCTCTATGTTCGGAGACAACCCGCCATCAAGTCCCAAATCGTCACCATTAACGTGTAAACTCGTGTTTAAGAGGTCGTAAGCAGGTGACAAACGATAATCATCACCCAAACGAATGAGAGAAAAGTTCTTAAGGTGATCATCACCATTGCCATAGATATAGTTGAAAACAACGAGCCCGAAGAACCTTTCCATATCAAACTTCCAGACCGCTACATTTGCTTTCAGTGCTATTGCTATGTCTTCATAGCAGCCACTATACTTGAAATGCAGGCCGTCAGTTTGTTCGTTGCAGCCTACAAGAGCAGCAAAATCGTCCATAGGAGCTTTTGCGCCGTCCGGTAGTATGTCGAAACGTTTGGTGATATACACGGGCTGTCCGTCTTTGGTAAAACATAGTCCGTTTGCAGCCGTCACAATGCCATACACCTGTGAGGCTATTTGCATCGTGAGATTCTCATTGGCAGGTATCTGCTTCCTTTCTACCAAAGTTTTGTCCCAAGGAGCTGGCTTTAGGATATATGTTGATCATTCATTCTCTTCTGCTATGCGCACCTTGCCGTGGTCAATGACCGCGGGAAACTTCTCCTGTACACCGGATACAGATATACGGCGCATAGCATTAGTCGCTATCTCACTTGCACCGAATTCCTCAATCCCGATATCAAGGAAAGGAGAGATTTTATGCCCGTCAAACAGTTTTTTTATTGCCGTGGGGCTGTAAGTTGAATATCCTCTCAAAAGCATAGAGGGGCAGTTCTGTATCTTAATCATCTTTATGCTTTCTTATTTCTACGGCACCTATAAAATCTTTGTCGGCCATGGCTGACAGAATACCAAACAAGTCTTTCTCGTCTATTCTTAATGCACGGCATATCACTTTTCGATTCGCCCCTTCTGGCAACAAATTGGAGAAAAACGGGAACAAATGCTCTGACCGATAGGGCTCCTTGCGTTTGGGCAGAGTGGCGGAAATGGAATAGCCGCCTGAGCATAAGTAGCTATTGTCGTAATTAAAAGTATAATCACGACCAGGCACTCGCTCGGTCAATACCCCTGCTCTATTATCATTAAAGTATACGTCCAGTTTCCTCATCGTTCATCTTTTATTTATGGTACTACCTTTCTGACCTGATAGTTAATCTCCATGCCAAGAACATCAAGAATCTTCTGCACAGTCCTAAGTGAAGGATTACCATGTCCACGCTCAATATCTTTCACCGTAGCAAGGCTCACCTCTGCTATCTCCGCTAAATCCTGTTGGGATATTCCCAATGTCTTGCGTCGTGATTTCATTGTCTGCGCCAAATCCATAGTATACTATATTAAACTCTCAGTGCAAAGATAAGATTAAAAATTGAAAAGTACAAGCAAAAGTCTAATAAAATATACCTATAGAAATGATTTTGCAAGAAAAATTCCGAGCAAACTCATCAACATCGGTCTATCTTGCAGCCCCTATATTCATTCAACCATATTCTGCGAGCTTATACTTTCTCATTTTGCCAGTTTGTATGTGAAGTATAAGTAATATCCAAAAGCTCGCCTGCCATCTTCGCATCGTCTATTCTCATGACTGTATCTTCAGAAGAGTGATAGCCAAGGAAATTGATGTCGCCATACCAACAAATGGATTTGTCTATGATGGCACATTGGATGGTCTGCGCATCGTTTACAGAATAGGCATCGCCTAATTCCTTGAATCTCTCTTCGTCATACCCTTCTTTCTTGATAATAACGTAAATGCTCACTCCTTTGGCTTGCTGCTCCATAAGTTTCTGTATAACAATAGAATGGCGGTATACCCTAATTATGGGACAAGCAATTACTATCGAATGTTTGGCATTGGATATGTCGGCAAGGAAGGCTGTCTCGAACGTGCCTCCATCATAAATTATGTCAGATGGGATATTCGGATTTGTTTGACGAAGCCGTACTTTATACCCAACGACAGCATATCCTCGCAGTCGGCGTTTGTACATTGTCTCACACATTGGTTGGCGAATGTCGACATAATCATATACCTGCACGTCTGTTTTGCCTTCATAGTCGCGGTGCAGACGGCCGGTATATTGCACGACGAGACCTTTATAAGAAACTGGCTGGGCAAGGAACAAAGTGTCAAGACGCGGTAAGTCAAAACCTTCTGAAATGTATTTCAGCGAAGCTACAATAACCATCGGCTCTGTAGGCAACACAGATTTCAGACTTAATTCTATCTCGTGCTTCTCTTTGGCAGACGCAGATCCGGTGAGGACGATGACATGCTTACACAAAGGCTTGATAAGTTCAGCCAATAACGACACATGCTCTACGAGTACGCTTATAATCATTGGTGTGCGTCCGTCTTTCAACGCGTTTGCAACATCGCTTATTATCAGTTGGTTACGCTGCTTATCATCTGTCAACTCATGCAATATTTGACTATAGCTCAGTTTGTCATCGCCGAGTTGGCGGTAAGCAGTGAAACGGGGAATGAGCCATCGGCTGAAATTCTGCTTTGCCATCTGGGCTGCAGCATCCTCGGTAAACCGTATCGGGCTGCACTGCATGAAAATGATGGGCTGGTGACCGTCCTTACGCATAGGTGTAGCCGTCAGTCCATACACATATTGTGCACTGGCATACTTCAGCACCTGCTCAAAATTGGAGGCTGACACATGGTGGCACTCATCTACAATCACCATTCCATAATTTCTAACGAATGTCTTGACCTCATTGTCAGACATGCAAGATTGCAATAGAGCAATGTCAATGTTGCCGTTCAGCGTATTTTCGTCTGAGCTCAACAACCCAACGAGCGGCTGTTCCTTTTTGCGTCCCCGTTTCTTTGGAGCATCCGGCAACGTATAGTTAATGGTCATGAACTCACAAAATTTATTCCGCCATTGCTTTGCCAGCGCCTTGTTGTGGACGAGTATGAGCGTATTGACTTTTCGTTTTGCAATCAGACCGATAGCAGCAACGGTCTTACCAAAGGCCGTAGTTCCCGACAAGACACCATTGTCATAGGACATCAATTGGGTGACGGCTGCTTCTTGCTCCGGCCTTAGTGTGCCACAGAATGAAACATCTATCGTATGCCCGTGGTTAGTTTTATCTTCTATCCCGATGCCTACGGAATTCTCTTCAAAAAATCCGACCAAAGCATCCTCACAGCCACGGGGCAGTCCAAGCCAATCATCCGAGACATCAGCACACGAGATAATTCTCGGTACATTATAGGTTGAAAGATGCATGCCAAGTTTGGCCCCAAACTCTGGATTCTTGAAAGAGGCTATACGCTTCAGATGGTTAATGACCTTTGGCGACAAGTCTTTGGTAGACAGGTATAGCATATTGGACTTCACGACAGTAACTGCAGGAGGCAAATCATCTTTTATCACTTTCATTGCCACAGGCGTTTCCCACGGTTTTCTCTCGCTGGTCTTCGATAATTCACCGAAGTCAGGCTCGTTGGCGTGCAATTTCAATAATGTTTCGACGGCATCCGCGGATAGTTTCGTGACCGTACGCAGGTATTTCCATTGGTCCGGAAATTGTTCAAAATTGTCATCGACGAATACACTATTGCCTTTCTTTCTCGGCACCCCTTGAAGAGGCAGAGCGACAAGATTGCCAAAGCCGCCTTCCGGTAGATGGTCCTGGTTCGGGAAGAAGCGATCATAGGACTTAAATGACATCCGACCGTCACGGTTCATGGCTTCCGTAAGCACGGCATTGCCCAACCGCCTTGCCTTGCCAGCGGCGACAGGCTGCTCAAACAATATCCATACATGAGCGCCATTGCCGGAACGCGACCGCTCTATAGAATAAGGTATGTCCCAGTCCTTGCATACACTGACGAAAGCAAGCACATCTTTCTTATAGCCGTGTTCGCAGTTTTTATCATCAAAATCAGCACACAGGAAGTTACATGTATCATCAGACAGTATGGCGTAGACGCCTATTGTAAAAGGCTTCCCCCACTTATCCACGCCACACAAGTGATTATAAATTTCTGCGTCACCCAAAGCAACAAATATGCGGTTCGGGCAGTTGCCGCATTTGTATTTTTTCCTATCACAAAGAGAAGTCCAACGGTTGGAGCATGCCGGCATGTAACCGGATTTGCTGCCATCGTGGCTGGTCCATCTGAGTGCAAACACATCCTCCCGGCCTTTGAACAGACTTCGAAACAGATCCTTCCGTTGTTGCAGGATTTGCTCTTTGCTCAGCAGGCCTTGATTATCAGCGTTGGAGCGTACAGTAAGGACCTCCTCGTCTTTAGGCGAAGGATTTTGTTCGTAGCTAATGCCATGTGCTGAGAGGATGCTTTTCAGCCTCTCATTTTCGCGGCTTAATCGTTCTAACTTCTGAAGGAGTTCATCTGTATTGAGCTTTTCTTGCATCTTTACACTGATAATCAAACACGTTTATACGCCTGAAGGTGGCTAGTGACTACCTTCAGGCGGTTTTTACTTTAATCTTCCTGAGACTTCTTCCACTCCAACGCCTGCTTGGTTAGCCGGTACATCTGCCTTGGATGATTAGGCTCGTTGGGGTATTTGCGTTCTATGGCGTGATCAATGAGGCCAGGCACAATGTAACTTTCTCTAAAATATTTTCTATCCTTAAGGCCACAAGACTCCATAATATCATTTGTAGACATGT
>ERZ772881.1733-NODE-1733-length-18235-cov-51.898570_pt1 | contig 18235 bp, 10 predicted proteins | sample MGYA00580581_ERZ772881 | MGnify/ENA primary metagenome ERZ772881 (study PRJEB29015, sample SAMEA2737668) | human gut metagenome | biome: human gut; feature: human-associated habitat; material: faeces | place: China | collected 2012 ...
TTAGACACCTTTTTGGAGACTGTTTTAATTCAATTATTTCACAGCCCCTGCCCACCGGGCTGAGAGATGGTGATGGAAGCGCCGCAGGCGAACCAGCTTTCCTGACTGCTAGCAGCTAGAAGCCCCACCCGTCCGCACGTCCCTTAGCCGCAGGTCACCCGGCCCAAAGGGCCCGACCAGCTTTCCTGACTGCTAGCAGCTAAAAGCTAAAAGCCCCCACCCGCTCATACAGCACTCAGCCACACAACCGCCGCAGGCGACTGAAGGGGTGCATTTGCCGCGAAGCGGCTGCCCAGCTTTCCTAGCAGCTAGCCGCTAGCAGCTAAAAGCCCCATCCGTCTGCACGTCCCTTAGCCATACGACACCCGGCCCGCAGGGCCTGACCCGCTCAAGGCTCAAGGCCCCGCCCGTCCGCACGGCTCTCAGCCACATGGTACCCGGCCCGCAGGGCCTGTCCAGCTTTCCTAGTAGCTAGTCGCTAGCAGCTAGAAGCCCCCACCCGCTCGCACGGCCCTCAGCCACATATCCGCCGCGAAGCGGCTTGACCTCTACTCTCAACTCTATGTTTTCCTTCAGGAGGATATCATGAAAATAACAAAAGCAGTCATCCGCAGGATGAGCCTTGATTTCAAAGTTCCCTTCCGTACCAGCTTCGGCCTGAATACGACGAAGGACTTTTCCATCGTAGAACTCCATGACAGTGACGGCAATGTGGGCTATGGCGCCTGCTCCGCCTTTATGCGCCCCTGGTACAACGAAGAAACCACCATTGGCGCCCTTTTTATTATCAAGCAGTACCTGGTTCCCGCCCTCTTTGACGCCGGCGACTTCAAGGACCCCGAATGGTTCTTCGACCACACCGCCTGGATCCGGCGGAACCGCATGGCCCGGGCCTCCGTGGACTGCGCTCTCTGGGAACTGTACTCCAAGGAACTGGGCATCCCGGAATACAAAGCTCTTGGTGGCGTGCGGGATGAAATCGAAGCGGGCGTATCCCTGGGCATTGAAGACACACCGGACAAGCTCCTGAAGACCATCGACAAGTACATGAATCAGGGCTACCGCCGGGTAAAGTGCAAAATCAAGCCGGGCTATGATATCCAGTACATGCGGGCGGTGCGGAAGGAATTCGGCGACATCATGCTCATGGTGGACGCCAATTCCGCCTACACCCTGAAGGACATCGACCTCTTCAAAGAAATGGACGAACTGGGACTCCTCATGATCGAGCAGCCCCTGGCTTCCGACGACATCGTGGACCATCGCCACCTGCAGGCGGCTATCAGGACCCCCATCTGCCTCGATGAAAGCATCGACAGCGTAGACGACGCAAGGCGGGCCATCGAACTGGGCAGCTGCCGGATCATCAATATCAAGGTAGCCCGGGTCGGCGGCCTCACCGAAGCCCGGCGGATCCAGAAATTCGCCGGCGAAAAGGGAGTCTACTGCTGGTGCGGCGGCATGGTGGACGACGGCGTAGCTCGGGGCCACAACATGGCCGTAGCCACCCTGCCCTACTACCGCTATCCGAACGACATCCCCGGCAGCGACCGCTACTATGCCGACGACATCGTCACCCCCTCCACCTACATCGATTCCCATGCCATGATCCAGCTCCCCGACCGTCCGGGGACCGGCTTCGAACTGAATAAGGACATCGTAGAGAAGCACACCCTGGAAAAGTGGGAGTTCACGAAATGAAAGAAATCGAAGAACTTTTCAAAGACATAGAGGCCCGGGAGCCTGCCATGATGGACACCTGGCGGAAACTGGTGGACCGGGACTGCGGGCCCGACAATAAGGACGGCGTAGATGCCGTAGGAAAAGAGGCGGCAGCGTTCCTGGAAAACGCCGGCTTCTCCGTCCATTTCCATACCTATGAAAAGGCAGGAAATATGCTGGTGGCAGAATACGGGGATATGACGAAGCCCTTTATCATTCTCACCGGCCACATGGATACGGTCTTCATGAAAGGCACCGCTGAAGAGCGGCCCTTCCATGTGGACGGAAACCGGGTCACCGGTCCCGGGGCTCTCGACATGAAAGGAGGCATGACCATCCTTCTCCACGTGGCGAAGCTGCTCACCGAAAATGGCTATGACCGGTACCCCATCAAAATCATCCTCGCCGGCGATGAAGAAACGGGCCACACCAATTCCGGCGCCGCCGAAGACTACCTGAAAGAGGCCAGAGGCGGAGTCATGGGATTTAATATGGAAACGGGCTTCCTGGACAACCGCATCGTCATCGAGCGGAAAGGGGTGGCCCAGTACCTCTTCCATTTCCACGGCGTCGGCGCCCATGCGGGGAATAACCCCGAAGACGGCCGGAGCGCCGTAAAGGAACTGTGCCACAAGGTGCTGGACATCGAAGCCCTTACGGACCGGGACAAAGGGACCAACGTCAACGTCGGCGTCATTTCCGGCGGCACCGTGGCAAACGCTATCCCCGAAGACGCCTCCTGCAAGGTGGACGTCCGGTTCCGGACGGAAGAAGAATCGGACCGGGTGGAAAAGGCCTTTGAAGAAATCGCCCGCCATGTATACATCGACGGCGTCACCACCACCTGCCGGCGGCTGGTCCGGGTGTCCGCCATGGAGCGGCTCCCGGCTTCGGAGAAGCTCTTTGAGAGGGCCCAGGCCATTGCCGCTTCCCACGGACTGCCGGCTATGAAGGCTGCCGCCGTGGGCGGAGGCAGCGATTCCGCCTACCTCACGAAGGCAGGTATTCCCACCCTCTGCGCCCTGGGGGTGAAGGGGGAATTCAACCATACCGTACGGGAATGGGCAGCGAAAGATTCCCTGGTGGAAAGAGCGAAATTACTGACCGCCCTGCTGACGGAAATTTGAGGAGGATATGAGGAAAATGAACTGTAAAGAAAAGGCATTTCAATGGGTAGACACCCATCACGACGATATGATTTCCCTCTGGAAACAGATGGTATCCATCGACTCCGGCATCGGCGTCAAAGAGGGAGGCATGGAAATGGGAAACCTCTGCGCCGGGATCCTGGAAAAACTGGGTTTCTCCATCCGCCGGTACTCCTTTGAAAAGTGCGGGGACACCATCATCGGCGAACGGGGAGACCTGTCGAAGCCCTATCCCATCCTCATGGGCCACATGGACACCGTATTCTACGAAGGGGAACCGAAAAAGCGGCCCTTCACTATTAAAAACGGCGTCGCCTATGCTCCCGGCGTCCTGGACATGAAAGGCGGCGACTGCATCGCCCTGTCCGTCCTCACCGCCCTCCACGACGGAGGTTTTGATCTCCCCTGCAAAGTCATCCTCGTGGCGGATGAAGAACCGGCCCACTGCTTCTCCAATAATCCGGAAATCATCGAAAAAGAATCGAAGGGTGCCAAATGTGCCTTCAACTTCGAGACCGGCTTCCCGGACCACGACATCACCGTACAGCGCCGGGGCTGCTGGCGGTTCACCATCGAAACCTTCGGCCGGGGCTCCCACGTAGGGAACGACCCGAAACACGGCCGGAGCGCCATCAATGAAATGGCCCACAAAATCCTGGACATCGAAGCCCTCACGGACTACGACAAGGGATACAACGTGAACTGCGGCGTCATCGAAGGGGGCACCGTGCCGAATGCCACCCCCGCCTACTGCAGGATGGACTGCGACTTCCGGTACATCTCCAACGACGACCTGCCGAAGCTGAAAGAAATGGTGCAGAAAATTGTGGACCACGTCTACGTGGACGGCGTCACCTCCAAACTCACCACCACCGAAGGCTTCGACGTCATGGAACGGATTCCCGGAAACATGGAACTCCTGAAAGTAGCTCAGGAAGTGGCAAAAGAAGAAGGCTGGCCCATCCCCGGCCCGAAACTCTGCGGCGGCGGCTCCGATGCAGCCTACACCTGCAAAATGGGCGTCCCCACCCTCTGCTCCATGGGAGTAGAAGGAGAATTCAACCACACCGTAGAAGAATACGCAAACGTAGACAGCCTCTTCGCCCGGGCCAAACTGGCCATCGGCATCCTGCTGAAGGTGGCAGGGAAATAAGAGATTTGAGATTTGAGAGTTGAGATCCCGCGGCTGCGCCCTGAAAGAAAGAGTTGAGAGTTGAGATTTGAGAGTTGAGATCCCGCGGCTGCGCCGCCATTGGAGTCCTAAAGACTCTAACCCCAAAACGTGCAATTGCCTCTACACAAGGCTCCCCTCCCAGAGGGGAGCTCCCCAACGGGGTGAGGAGTGGTAATGGAATTGGCCCAAAGGGCCTAATCAGCTTTCCTAACAGCTAGCAGCTAATAGCTAGAAGCCCCCGCCCGTTCACACGCGAGCTCAGCCATTCCAGCGCCGCAGGCGAATCATCTTTCCTGACAGCTAGCCGCTAGCAGCTAGAAGCTCCGCCCGTTCATACGCACACCTATCCACTCGTCATCTGGCCCGTAGGGCCCGATCAGCTCAATGCCCCGCCCGTCCGCAGGAGCTCTCAGCCACCCGAGACAGTTTCTCTCTATTCTCCACTATATATATGAGAGGCAGAAAGGCCGGAAGGAATTTCTCCCATACCGGAAGCGCACATCCATGGAACCGGGAGAGGGAGAAAGGACTTCTTCATATGATTCTGCATCTCCGACGCGTCGAAAAATAAACAAAGAGAAGAGTGAAGAGAGAAGAGGGAAGAGAGGATCTGGCGGCTTTGCCGCCCAACCTGTCTGAATTCTGCAGTCTGACCGTCTGACGTCTGATGGCCGGACAGCCAGTTATTCCGCATGGCTTTTTTCTCTTCCCTCATACCTCTTCACTCTTCCCTATTACTTAACTCCTGAATAAAACCTGCCAGACATCATGAGCGGCAGCAGACCACCGGACTTCCCCGGAAGCACGGGAACCCCTCACGGGATCCTCCCGGCCCATCCCCGGCAGACGGCGCTCCAAGCCCAACCATGCAGCGGTATGGAAGCATTCAGGAGTTTTTGTAGTGGCCAGGGACCGAGAGTGAGATCGAGGCCGAGATCGAGATGATTCGCGGCTCCGCCGCTATTGGAGTCCTAAAGACTCTAACCCCAAAACGTGCAATTGCCTCTACACGAGGCTCCTTCCTCGGGAAGGAGCTGCCCACGGGGCTGAGGTTAGCTGATGGGGTTGGCCCGCAGGGCCTGACCCGCTCAAGGTTACATAATCGCGGCGAAGCCGCTGAAGGTCTAGATCTAAATCCAGGTCTAGACCTGTAGCGCCAAAGGCGCGAATCCCCTCGATCTCGACCTCGGTCTCAATCTGTCACCCGTACTTGGCTCGTCATTCCAACATTTTTTTGAAAAACAACACTTTCCATGTTCACAAAATGGGACTTTTTGGAATGTATATAGTAGAAGGATAATAAAGTACCTGGGATTAGACAGACCTTTATCATATTTCCCAACAAGCCGGCAGCGGGAAGGTTTTATGTAAAGGAATGGAAAATCGACGTCGACTTCATTGTCTTCACCTCAGTGGCCACCGAGGATGGTAGGAATAAGAGGAATCTGCTAAAAGATCCGGGAAAATAGCCAAGGCCATGGTGAAAAGCTCGGAATCCGGCAGCAGGAATTCTAACGATTCCCGCTAAAAACATACCAATACGGAGGGCTCAGGACCTTTTGATCGCTCATGCTTTTGCCTCTTTGACGACTAGTTCAGCTTTTGGGGAAGCTTCGGTTTCATTCCTTACGCTGGCGCCTGATTCACTGGACAAATTCTTGCATCTTACGGACACCGGGTCTTCTTGGTGTGTTTTTTGTTGCAGCTTGCGTGCGAACGGACGAAGGCTTCTAGCTATTAGCTGCTAGCAACTAGGAAGGCTCGACAGCCTGCGGCGCTTGTGTGGCTGGCGGTGCGTGCGACCGGACGGGGGCTTTTAGCTATTAGCTGCTGGCAACTAGGAAGGCTCGACAGCCTGCGGCGTCGGTACCAGCGGCTTCGGTGCAAGTGAGACGTCAGATAGTCAGACATTCAGACGTCAGACAGATCTGCGACTTCGCCGCAGAGACGACAGAAGATAGACGATAGATGGAAGATGATGATGGGCCTGTAGCTGGTCCATCTTTTTTTACCTTGCTTATTGTATGGTAATAGATAACCGATTATCATACTGGCGATATGATAGGGAATCCAATAAGCGTATGTAATCTGTAGAAATGCTTGATTTTGCATGTTATTTATCATACTTATACGTTGATTTTTGACATATTAATAAAAACGGTAATAAAAAACCGTTGATATGAAAAAGGGGCAGTGGTATAGTAGCAATAGAAACAGTAATGGATAACCGTTATAAAAGGAGGAACCAAATTGGAAACCCTGGAGAATGAAAGACTGAGCAAAGATGCGGAAAATGCAATCTTGAGTATTGAAAATATTTTCCGCGCTTCCCCTATCGGCATTGGGGAGAGCCATGATACAAAAGTTACTTTATCTGCTTATATCCTTTATGCCATTAAGGCGGCATATGGAGAAGCGCCAAATCCTGATTTGCAGCCGGAAGATGCGATGAGGTCAATCAGCACCCATTACTTCGATGAAGCTGTTAAATGGCTTTTTCAGGGGGTAACTGATAGGCATATACTTTCAAATGTTTGGCGGCCACTCCTTGATTTAGCAAGGGGATATTCTCTCACGACATTTCAGGAAATTGTTACGACAAATCGAGAGCCAGCAGGATCGGGTAGAGATGAGCCATTTATGACGAATCCTGAATCCATTAACAAGCTGGTCGTAAAGATTCTTTCTATTAAGGATACTGATACTGTCGGTGACTTATGGTGCAGGAACGGCAGCTTTCTCATGACAGCCAAGGAAGCTTGCCCTGGGGCAAAATACAGTGGATTTGAAAGATATGAGCCGGGATTATTATTAGCCGAAATTCGGACAACGGTTTTAATGGATCCCAAAGACAAAGACTTACTCAAAGCAACGTATACAAAAACTGCTGAGAGCAATATCTCTGCACTTTCGAATTCTTGGGAAAAGGGCACGGTAAAAGTTTATCAGAAGCCTATTGGCTTTATGCCTCGTCAGCAATTCGACAAAGTATTTTCTCTGTTCCCTTGGGGGCTGCGCAAGATTGAGGACGTGGAATTATTCAGAGGACGGCTTCCTTTTAAGATCTCTACTTCACGGCCAGATTGGCTTTGGGTGCTCCAGGCTGTTCAGGCTATGAAGCCGGGCGGAAAAGCAGTGGCAATACTTGCTAATGGCGCTACATTTACTGTATTTGAAAGAGAAGCAAGAAAATATTTTATTGATCACGGGCTTGTGGAAGCGTTAATTACACTTCCGAATGGTATCTTTTATGGGACCAAAATCGGTACAACGATGATTGTTCTCAGCCAGGGCAATAAAAAAGTACGGATGATTGATGCCTCCGGAAAATATGAAAAAGGTCGGAGAACTCGGTACCTGACGGATGAAATGATTCAGGAAATACTGAATGAGTATCATTCCGAAGATAAAATGGCTCATGCCGGTACTTTTACCAATGAAGAGATAGCGGAAAGAGACTACAACTTCTCCCCTTCAAGTTACGTAATGGAGACCATTCCTGTTAAATATGGCCGACGGTTTGAAGACATTATGACTGATTTCACAAGAGGGGCTCCTATTACAGCAAAGCAGTTGGATGCGCTGAACAGCATGGAACCTACGGAATATGAATATCTGATGCTTTCCGATATCCAGAATGGTATGGTTTCTCCGCGTTTGAAGTTTCTGAAGGAAATTCCGGATAAGCTGAAGAAATATCTGATTCCCAATCACAGTCTTGTCATTTCCAAGATTGGAGCCCCCTATAAGGTTACAGTTGTAGAGGTGCCGGAAGGAAAGAAAATCCTGGCAACCGGAAATATGTACGTCGTCACTTTAGACGAGTCAAAGGCGGATCCCTGGTTTATGCAGGCTTTTTTGGAGAGTAATATGGGAAAAGCTCTTTTAGGAGGTCTTTCTGCTGGAAGTATTATTCAGTCAATTGGGGTGGATATTTTGAAAAATATGGAAGTGTCCGTTCCACCGCTGGAAGAACAATATAAAATTGCGGCAGCTTACCGGAATGCCCAAAAGAAAGTTGTTGAAGCACAAGAGAATCTTACAAAAGCTCTGCAGGAACTGCATGAGGTTATGGATAAAGGAGGGACACCAATTGCTGACGGAAGATGAATTGGTAGAGATAGAGAATGTCCTGCTGGAACCGGAATATCTGGAAAGAATCCTTGCAGACTTAAATGAATCAGATAGAATCAATGATTTTCTTGAACTTGTTGGATTGGAAACCTTTGTCCATGATTCCGTGGATGACGAAACAAAGGATAGAGGTAAGATTGTAGTGGTAGGAGATTCTTCTGTTAAGGTAAACTGGCTGATTGGTATCAGCGAAACTCTTGGAATCAGTCGGGAACGGCTGGAGTTCCATGACTATAGGGAGGCCCAAAAGCTGAATTATTCCAAGATGCAGTATAACCCTCTCTATGCCCTGGTTCTTTTTGGACCGGTCGGTCACAGTGCCCGCGATAAGGGAAAATATGGCAGTATCATTTCTGCTGTGGAGCAAAAGGACGGATATCCTCCGGTAATGCGGCTTGGTAAGAATGGACTGAAGATTACGAGAAGTGAATTCAAGGAAAAAATGATGGAAGCTATTCGGATTGGAATAATACATCCGGATATGACTCGAGAAGAGCAGATGGAGATAGCCTGAAGTATATACGCCTTATGCAGTCAGTATATGGTCGATCGTGTATTGCCGTTATTTGGCAGGCACCGTTTTCATGGGGTAAAATAGTAATAAATAGAACGGGATGGAGGATTTTGGTATGGATGTGAAGGAACTGAAAAAACTGGAAAGCAGCCTTTGGGACGCGGCGGACGGGCTTCGGGCGAATTCGAAGCTGACTTCCAATGAGTACTGCATGCCGGTGCTGGGACTCATTTTCCTCCGGTACGCCTTTGGACGGTACAAAATGGTGGAGAAGGAACTCATGAAGAACCGGCCCACCTTCCGCGGGAAGCCCATGCCCATCGAAGCCGGAGAGTTCCGCTCGAAGAGTGCCCTCTACCTGCCGGAGGTGGCTCGGTATGACTTCCTTGTGAACCTGCCGGACAATGTATCCTCCCAGGGGGTAACCGATGAGAATGGACATGTTATCAATTCCCTTGGTGAAATGCTGGACTACGGTATGCGGGAAATCGAGAAGCAGTCGGACCAGCTCACGGGCATCCTGCCGAAGGAGTACCATACCTTCAGTGACGATATCCTCCGGGAACTGCTGCGGCTTTTTAATAATACTGTTCTTGATGATGTGGGCGGCGATATCATCGGCCGCATTTATGAGTACTTCCTGAATAAATTCGCCCGGAACGTGGCCCAGGATGACGGGGTATTCTTCACGCCGAAGTCACTGGTGAAGATGATCGTCAATATTCTGGAACCGAAGCGGGGCATCCTGCTGGACCCGGCCTGCGGATCCGGCGGTATGTTCGTGCAGACCGGGGACTTTGTGAACCGCAAGGGTTTTGCCGCCAATTCTGTGATGACCTTTAAGGGACAGGAAAAGGTGGAGTACAATGCCCATCTCTGCCTCATGAATATGGCGGTCCATGGCCTGTCGGGACAGATCCTTTCCGGGGACAGTGCCAATACTTTCTACCACGATGCCCACCATCTGGAGGGAAAGTGTGACTACGTCATGGCGAATCCGCCCTTCAATGTGGACCGGGTGAAATCGGACCTCTGCATGGCGGCGGGGCGCCTTCCCTTTGGTGCGCCGTCTATCAATAAGGAAAATAACTTTTCTAATGCCAATTACCTTTGGATTTCCTACTTCTATGCCTACCTGAAACCCGGCAGCGGACGGGCAGGCTTTGTCATGGCCTCTTCTGCCACCGACAGCCGGCCGGACGTGGGAATCCGGGAGAAGCTGGTGGGCACGGGAGACGTGGACGTCCTCATCAGCGTAGGCAACAACTTTTTCTATACCAAGTCCCTTCCCTGCACCCTGTGGTTCTTCGATCGGGGAAAGAAGGAATCCCTGAAGGATACTGTGCTCTTCCTGGATGCCCGTAATTACTATACCGTGGTGGATAGAACTCTCAACGAGTGGAACCACTGGCAGCTCTCTAACCTCACCGCTATTGTGCACCTCTATCGGGGTGAGAAGGACAAGTACAGCGCCCTCCTTAGTGAATACTTGTCCTCGGCGAAAGCGCTGTACCATGACATGGAAGAAGGAGAAAAGGCTTTGGCCGCCTACCTCCTGCCGGAAGGAAAGAAGGCGGCTGCCGAAGCTCTGGAAAAGCAGGAAACCGCGGTGGAAGGAGCAAAGGCCATTTCTGACCTCTATGACCTCATGAAAGAAGGAAAGAGCTGGGAAGACCTTCTGTCCCATGAGGTGCAGGAAGTGCTGGATACCGTAGGTACCCTCCGGGGCAAGGCACAGCGGGAGAAACTGGATGCACTGACGGCGCCAAAGACGAAGGTCCGGTGGACGGCGTACAAGAAAGAAATGAATGACTTGCTGGAAGAAGAGAAGGGGCGCATTTCCGCTTTTCTGGAACTCCTGAAAGAGGCGAAGTGGCTCACTGATAAATTCGGTGACGGTGAATACAAGGATATACCCGGTCTCTGCAAGGCGGCCACAAGGGCAGAAATCAAAGAAAAGAACTGGTCCCTCACTCCCGGCGCCTATGTAGGCGTGGCGCCGGAAGAGGACGACGGCGTGGACTTCCATGAACGAATGAAGGAAATCCATGAGGAACTGCTGTCTCTCCAGAAAGAGTCGGACACCCTCATGGAGACCATTTCTAAGAACTTCAAGGAGATGGGCTTATGAAACTGTCAGATGTTTGTGAATTCATTGCTGATTGCCCTCATAGCACAGCTCCAGATGAAGGCAAGGGATTTCCTCTTATTCGTACACCAAACGTTGGAAAAGGAAGATTACTACTTGATAATGTCCAACGAGTATCCAAGGCTGTTTACGACAAAAGAAATATGCGTGCTGTCCCCCAGGATAATGATTTGATCTTTGCTCGTGAAGCACCTGCAGGTAATGTGGCTATAATCAAATACGGGGAGAAGGTATGTCTGGGGCAAAGAACGGTTTTATTAAGGCCGGATATTCATTTGGCTGATCCGGATTTCTTGACATATTATCTTCTAACGCCAGTACCGCAAAATCGATTACTCGGAGGCGCAAACGGATCTACCGTTAACCATGTTAATTTACCAACTATTAGAAACTTGCCTATTGATATTCCTCCTTTGCCAATTCAACAGAAGATTGGACGTATACTCTCTGCTTATGATGACCTCATTGAAAATCACCGCCGCCAGATCCGGCTGCTGGAAGAGGGGGCGGAGCGGCTCTATAAGGAATGGTTCGTGAAAAATTATGACCCTAGGTGGGCTTTTTATAAGCTGGGAAATTTTGGGGACATAATTACAGGGAAAACGCCATCTACGTCAAGACTAGAATATTGGGGACAAGAGATTCCTTTTGTTACTATACCTGATATGCATGGTAATATCTTTATTAATAAGACTGAAAAATTACTTACTAAGCAAGGGGCAGACTCACAGAAAAATAAAATTTTATACTCAGGTACTTTACTTGTTTCCTGCATAGGAACAGTGGGCTTGGTAAGCATAACCACAGGAATTTGTGAAACCAATCAGCAGATTAATGCATTAGTTCCTTTTAATCCTGTTACAACTGCTTTTTTATATTTTAAAATTAGAGGATTGCGGAGGCAGTTAGAAGGCCTTGGGAGTAATGGAGCTACTATGATAAATGTGAATAAGGATAAGTTCTCTAGTATTCAAATTAGTTGTCCTCCATTAGAAATGATAGAAGCATTTTCCAGGCTGGCAAATCCAATTTTTGAAGAAATTAAATTATTGAATAGACAAGTAATATCTTTGCAGGAAGCCCGTGACCGGCTCCTGCCGAAGCTCATGAGTGGGGAGGTGAAGGTATGATCGATCCATCGGAGAAGGAACTGGTGCAGATCCCTGCATCCCATGTGCTGGAGGAACTGGGATGGCGGACTTACTATGCCTGGAATAATGAGGTTCTGGGACCTGCCGGTTCTTTGGGACGGTCTTCCACGGAGGAGGTGCTGCTTGCTCGGTACTTCAAGGAGGCCATGAAACGGCTGAACCCCTGGATGAAGGCCAGGCAGATGGAAGAAGCCATCTCTGCCATGCGGTTCCATTCGGTGACTGACAGTCTCCTCGCCACCAATGAAAAGAAGTATGACTACATACGGAATGGTATCTCCGTCACCGTACCGGATCCTTCCGGCGGCACTACCACGAAGAAGGCCATGCTCATTGATTTCCGGCATCCTGAGCGGGATGATTTTCTGGCAGTCATGGAACCCTGGCTGGGGAGTAAGGCCTATAACCGGCGGGCAGACATGGTAGGCTTTGTGAATGGGATTCCCCTCATTTTCTTCGAGTTCAAGCGGCCCGACGTGCCGGTGGAAAATGCATACAAAGACAACTACACCGATTACCAGAAATCGGTACCCCAGCTCTTTTACTACAATGCCTTTTCCATCCTCTCCAATGGCCTGTCCGCCAGGGTAGGAACTCTGGGCAGCAGCTGGAAGTTCTTCGGCGAATGGAAGCATCTGAAAGAAAATGATGAAAGCCAGGTGGAACTGTCCCGCATGCTGAAGGGCATGTGCAATAAGGAAAACCTGCTGGACCTGGTGGAGAACTTCATCCTCTACGACCGGTCCAATGGGGGCGTGGCAAAGATTCTTGCCCATAACCACCAGTTCCTGGGGGTGAATGAGGCCTTCGAAGCCTACAAGCAGCGGAAACTCCGGGATGGGAAACTGGGGGTCTTCTGGCATACCCAGGGCAGCGGGAAGAGCTACTCCATGGTGTTCCTGACGAAGAAAATTCTCCGTGTCCTTGGGGGCTCCCCTACGTTCCTTCTCCTCACGGATCGGGATGACCTGAATGACCAGCTGGCAGATACCTTCGAGGGCTGCGGCCTGCTCACAAATAAAGAGAAAAAGGAATCCATGCCTTCCAGCGGGAAGCGTCTGATTGCTATGCTGAGGCAGAATAAGACCTTCATTTTCAGTCTCATTCAGAAATTTAACCAGCCCGATGCGGAGCCTATCCATACGGACCATGATATCCTCGTCATTTCCGATGAAGCCCACAGGACCCAGTACGGCGTCTTCGCGGAGAACATGATGCGCCTCCTGCCCGATGCGTCCCGTATCGGATTCACGGGGACACCGCTTTTTAAATTCGACAATATCACTGCCCGTACCTTTGGGGACTATGTTTCTATCTACGATTTCCGGTCGGCTCTCGAGGACCATGCCACGGTGCCCCTGTACTATGAAAACCGGGGCGAAGAAATCCTGCACCTGGAGAATCCGGATATGACGGATGAGCTCATCAGTGTGCTGGATGATCCGAAGCTCGCTGAAAATGAGAGGGCCAGGGAATCGCTGGCAAGGCATATTAAGAAAGAAGTCCATATCCTCATGGCAAAGCCGAGGCTGGAAGCTATCGCCCGGGATTTCGTGGACCATTACTCCTTCCATTTCGGTGAAGGAAAAGCCATGTTCGTGGCGCTGAACCGGGTGGCAGCGGTGAAGATGTATGAACTGGTGCAGAAGTACTGGCTGGATAAGATCGCAGCCCTGGAAAAGGAAACTCCGGAGAAGGAAGAAGACAAAGACGCCCTGGCCCGTCGTATTTCCTGGATGAAAACTACGGAAATGCACGTCATCATTTCTCCCTCCCAGAATGAGGCGGAGTATTTCAAGGAATGGGATATTGATATTCTGCCGTACCGGGAGCTCCTTAACAATCACATGGATGACCTGAAGAAGGATTTCAAGGACCGGAATCATCCCTTCCGAGTAGCCTTCGTCTGCGACATGTGGCTCACGGGGTTCAATGTGAAAAGCCTTACCTGGCTCTACATGGATAAGCCCATGAAAGCCCATAACCTTATGCAGGCCATTGCCCGGGCGAACCGGGTAGATGACGGCAAGGAAAATGGGGTCATCATTGACTATGTGGGTATCCTGAAGCCTCTCCTCAAGGCATTGAATGATTACGCCTTCCGCCCTGGCAGTACCGGGGAAGATGTGGTGAAAGATATCAAAAAGCTGAAGGAACGGGTGCTGGCTCTCCTGGATGAAGCGGAAGAGGAACTCTCCGAGGCAGGATACGGGTTGGACCGGATCCTGGGAGCAAAGGATTTCAGTATCGTCGAAGAAATGAAGAATGCGGCGGACATACTCTGCAGGAATATACCGGTCATGAAGAAGTTCCTCCAAACCGCCGGCAGCCTGAAAAGGCTGTCCCGGTACCTGGACAAGGATAGTGTCACTGCCCATGACCGGGACCGGATAGGCGCCGTGCTCGGCATCAGCCGCCTCCTCCAGCCGAAAAAGAAAAATGAGGACTTCACGGAATTCAAGCGGAAAATCCAGGACGTTATGGATAAGAATATCCATATGGGTGTCCGGGAAGGGGACGGCACCAATGCAAGGATTTCCCTGTCCTCCATTGATTTCGATAAGCTGGACAATGAATACATGAGCCGCCGCCAGCGGGTACTGAGACTGGAAGCTATCAAGGCAGGGATGAGGGAAAATATTCTCCGCATGATAGCGGCCAACCCCAATGACATCCGGCAGGAGCTCTATGCGAAGCTCCAGGAAATCATTACCGGCTACAATGACCAGAAAAATGAGGCGGTCCTCAGGCAGGAATATGAAGAACTCCTGCGCCTCGCGGAAGCCATGACAAAGGAAGAAAAGCGATTCTCTCGGGAAGGCTTCGAAAACGAGGATGAACTGGCGGTATACGATATCCTTGTCTACAAAAAGGACCTGACCCCGGGAGACATCAAAAAGATCAAGAAATGTGCGAAAGACATTACGGCGGTGATCCACAAGAAACTCTCGGAAATGGACCACTGGAAAGAAAAAGAACAGACCCGGGAAGACATGAAATACGCCATCCGTAACACCTTGGCCCCTGACGTACCGGAATCCTACGACTGGGACGATGTGCAGCACCTCACCCAGAGGCTCTATGAGCATGCGTACCGGCACTATTGAAATAAAAGCCATCGCCTTTGGATAGATCGTCCATGGGCGGTGGCTTTTTTATGGGCCGATTGAAATAATGACATGGTAGCAAATTTCTGAGAAAACATTTAGAATAGTAATTAAGAAAATCTGCTATTTCAGAATTTCAGGCTATTGTTGTGGGATAAGGCAGGGATACTATGTTCGATGAGACCAGGTTCCAACAGGAGCTCAAGTGCTACAAAGAGGGCTTTGCAAAATGGTTCAGTGGTAAAGGTGGGGAAAAGTATAAATGGCAGGCGGTGAAGTGGTTCCAGGACCATTGGGATATAGAGGCTGCTGATTTTGCTGGTATGCTGAAGGAATCTCTCGCAAAGACGGATAATCTTCTCGCTTTTCAGAATAATTTTGCTAGAGGGATGATTTGTGGCTTTGCCAATCTCCACCCGGAAAAGGTGCGGGAAATGTTCAGAGCCCTTTTTGATGAAAGCAGGGCTGTAGTAGAACGCATCGAGGCTTTCAAGGGACAGAGCAAGGAACTTCTGAAAAAGGACCCGAACCATGTAAAGAACCATTACCAGGATGAGCATGCCATTTCCGTTTATCTCTGGCTGCGGTATCCGGAAAAATATTATATTTATAAAATTTCTGTGCTTAAGGTAGCTGCTAAGGCTTTAGGGTGTCAGTATTCCTTTAAAGATGGAGAGTACGAGGATAACTTACACAATTTCTATGCTTTTTCTGATGAAATCTGCGGAGAGCTTCAGAAAGATAAAGAAATTCGTACCTTACTGGACGGGCAGCTCACCGATGACTGTGATCCGGACAGGGGCCTGAAAACACTGACTTCTGACTTTTTCTATTATATTCGTTCCTCCTTAAAATCGGGAAAGAAGATCCCTGTTACTGATGAATCAGGGGATGGAACTGAAGAAAATAACATTTCCTACAGCAAAGAGGACTTTCTGAAGGAAGTATTTATGAAAGAGGAAGATTACGACAGCCTTGTGGACCTGCTGGAACGGAAGAAGAACATTATCCTCCAGGGACCGCCGGGGGTGGGGAAGACCTTTGCGGCGAAACGGCTCGCCTATTCCCTGCTGGGAGAAAAGGTGGAGGACCAGGTGGAGCAGGTGCAGTTCCATGAGAGCTATTCCTACGAAGACTTTGTGATTGGTTATAAGCCGGCAAAGGACGGATTTCATCTGCAGCAGGGAGTGTTTTATCGATTCTGCAAAAAGGCGGAAAATCACAGGGACAAGAAATATTTCTTCCTGATCGATGAAATCAATCGGGGGAAACTGGGGAAAATCTTCGGGGAGCTGCTGTCTACCATAGAGAACGGATATAGAGGGCAGAAAGTCAGGCTGGCCTATGCCGATGAGGATGGGAGTCCCCTCTATTTCTCGGTGCCGGAGAATGTGTACATCATCGGTATGATGAATACGGCGGACCGGAGTCTGGCACTCATTGACTATGCCCTGCGCCGGCGGTTCAGTTTCTTTACCATGAAGCCCGGATTTAATACTGATGGTTTCCAGGAAAAGCAGGACGCCATGGGCAATGCAACTTTTGATAAGCTGGTTGGAGCCATCGGAAAATTAAATGAGGAAGTTAAAGGAGATAAGACACTGGGCGAGGGATTCGAAATTGGTCACAGTTATCTCTGCGTGGACCGTTGGGAAAAAGAAAACTGTACCGATGCCTGGATGAAATCGGTGGTGGAGTATGAGATTATTCCTCTTCTGTCGGAGTACTGGTTTGATAACGAAGACCAGTTGAAAAAGTGGAAAGGGATTCTGGAACAGGTGGTTTCATGACCAGGTACGGAAATGTACTGATAAAAAATATCTACTACATGCTGTCCTATGCCTATGGGGAGCTCCGGCGGTCGGTGTACCGGGATCTGGAGGAAGAGTCCTTTGATAATATCTATTCCCTCTTTGCGGCTATCCTGTCCCAGGGTATCTCTTATCAGCTGAAGCAGGGACTTTACCGGGAGTATGAAGAGAAAAGGGAGGACATGGAATCTGTTCGGGGACGGATATACATGCCCGGGACCATGGGAAACCGGATGCACTGTCGGAGGCTTGTGACCTGTGACTACGATGAGCTTACGGCCGATGGCCCCATGAACCGGGTCCTCAAAACGGTGATGATGGAGCTGGTGAAGGATAAAAGAGTAGATAAAGAATACAGGAATAAACTAAAGAAGGAGCTGCTTTTCTTTGCTCCCATTGGCCGAATAGATCTTCGGCAGGTGCGGTGGGACGGATTTCATTTCCATAGGAATAACCGGAACTATGAACTGCTCATGGACATCTGCCGCCTCCTGGTGGAAGGATCTCTTCTTACCACGGAGGAAGGAAATCACCACCTGCCAACTTTTGACTTTGAAAAGGAACTGAGCTGGATTTATGAAAAATTCCTGCTGAATTACTACAAGCAGGAATTTGAAAGGGTATATCCCGGCTTTACTGCGCGGGCTAGAAATGTTGACTGGGCTTTGGACAATGGAAACCGGGAACTTCTTCCCTCTATGAATACCGATGTCACCCTGGCCATGGGGAATAAGGTCCTGATATTGGACGCCAAGTTTTACCAGCATACACTGCAGGATTATCGCAATATCCAATCCCAGCATTCCCATAATATGTACCAGATTTTTGCTTATGTAAAAAACGAAGCAGCCAACGAGACGGATAAGGAAGTGGCCGGTATGCTGCTCTATGCAAGGACCGATGAAGAGTTTCTGCCGGATGCGGAGTACCAGATGAGTGGGAACCGGATCTCCGTGAAGACCCTGGACATGAACCGGGATTTTCGGGAGATTCGAAAGACCCTGGATAGTATCGCAGGAGAGCACTTTGGTATCGGCGCGGTAGATGGATAGGAAATAGAGAAAGCCCACGGGCTTCCTGCCGGGATGACGGCGGGGAGAGCCTGTGGGCTTTTTGTGTGTCTGAGTGCCCGCGGGAACGGGTGGGGCTTTGAGACGTTAGCCGCTGCGTGGCAAATGATTCAGACAATCGGTGGCTGGCTGTCCGGCTGTTAGATGGATAGATGAGGACAGGCCCTGCGGGCCAAATCCCATCAGCTAACCTCAGCCCCGTGGGCAGGGGCTGTGAAATAATTGAATTAAAACAGTCTCCAAAAAGGTGTCTAA
>ERZ772881.1736-NODE-1736-length-18188-cov-3.542933_pt1 | contig 18188 bp, 16 predicted proteins | sample MGYA00580581_ERZ772881 | MGnify/ENA primary metagenome ERZ772881 (study PRJEB29015, sample SAMEA2737668) | human gut metagenome | biome: human gut; feature: human-associated habitat; material: faeces | place: China | collected 2012 ...
CGTGACGGCGGGGTCATCATCCCCAACGGTAACTTTGTGCTGCAGAACGGCGACCAGGTCACCTTCCTCGCCACGCAGGAAAAGGCCCACGAGTTCTTCCAGCGCATCCACCTGCCGGTGCGCCCGGTGCGCAATGCCCTCATCGTGGGCGGCGGTGCCATTGCCTTCTATCTGAGCCAGGAGCTGCTGGAAAACCATGTCCGGGTGCGGATCGTGGAGCGGGACCCCGCCCGCTGCGATGTGCTGGCCCAGGCCCTGCCCGAAGCACAGATCCTGTGTGAGGACGGCTCCAACCGCGAGTTCCTGCTCTCCGAGGGCCTGACCTCCACCGAGGCCTTTGTGGCCCTGACCAACATCGACGAAGAAAACGTGCTGCTGACCCTGTTTGCGAAAAAGCACTCCAAGGGCAAGCTGGTCACGAAGATCAACCGCCTCGAGTTCGACGATATTCTGGCCGGGCTCGATTTGGGCAGCATCGTCTACCCCAAGTACATGACCTGCGATTACATCGTGCAGTATGTGCGTGCTTTGCAGAACGAGGCAGGCAGCAACATCAAGACCCTGTACCGCATTCTGGACGACCGTGTGGAGGCGCTGGAATTTACGGTCCATGAGAAGAGCCACGCCACCGGTGTGCCCCTGAGCCAGCTGCACCTGAAAAAGAACCTGCTGCTCTGCTGCATCACCCGCGGCAACGAGATCAAGATCCCGCGCGGCGGCGATGAGATCCAGGTGGGCGACAACGTCATCGTGGTCACGCTGGAGCACGGCCTGCATGACCTGCGGGACATCGTGGAAGATTAACGGAGGCGCGGCATGAATTATGCGATCGTTCTGCGGCTGCTGAGCTACATCCTCTATTGCGAAGCCGCGCTGCTCCTGCTGCCTGCCATGGCCAGCCTGATCTACGGTGAATGGATGGTGCTGGGCGTGTTCCTGCTCACGGCAGCGCTTTCTGCAGCGGCGGGCACACTACTCCACCGCATCAAGCCCAAGAGCCAGATCTTCTATATGCGGGAGGGCTTTGCTGCTACCTCGCTGAGCTGGATCGTCATTTCCATCGTGGGCGCCGTTCCGTTTGTGGTGACGGGCTGCATCCCGAACCCGGTGGATGCCCTGTTTGAGACGGTGTCCGGCTTTACCACCACCGGTGCCAGCATCCTGCCCGGGGTAGAGGATCTGCCCAAGGGCATCCTGTTCTGGCGCAGCTTCACCCACTGGATCGGCGGCATGGGCGTTCTGGTGTTCCTGCTCTCGCTGCTGCCCCTGACCGGCGGCTCCCACGTCAACCTGATGAAGGCAGAAAGCCCCGGCCCTCAGGTGGATAAGCTGGTGCCCAAGGTGCAGTCTACCGCAAAGATCCTGTACGGCATCTATTTTGCACTCACCGTGCTGGAGGTGGTATTCCTGCTGCTGGGCGGCATGCCGCTGTTTGAGTCCATGCTCACGGCCTTCGGCACGGCGGGCACCGGCGGCTTCGGCTTCAAGAACGACAGCTTTACCAGCTTTTCTCCCTACATCCAGTGGGTCGTGACCATCTTCATGATCCTGTTTGGTGTCAACTTCAATGCCTACTTCCTGCTGCTGCTGCGCAAATTCAACCGCGCCATCAGCGAGGAAGTGCGCGGCTACTTCGCCATTATTCTGGTGGCAATTGGCATTATCACGGCCAATATCTACAGCCTTTATAACAGCTTTGGCGAAGCGGTGCGTCAAGCAGCCTTTCAGGTGGGTTCCATCATCACCACTACCGGTTTTTCCAGCTGTGATTTTGACCTGTGGCCCACTCTCTCCAAAGAAATTCTGGTAGTGCTCATGTTCATTGGTGCCTGCGCAGGCAGCACCGGCGGCGGCATCAAGGTGAGCCGCCTCCTCATTCTGGGCAAGACCTTGGGCAAGGAGCTCAAGCAGGCACTGCACCCGCAGGTGGTGGCCCCCGTCCGCATGGACGGCAAGCTGCTCAACCACGAGACCATCCGCACCACCAATGTGTTTATGGGCGCGTATTTCTTCATCTTCGTGGTCTCCTTCCTGCTCATCAGTCTGGATGGCTTTGATATGGTGACGAACTTCACAGCCATTGCAGCTACTTTGAACAACATCGGCCCGGGCCTTGCGCAGGTAGGCCCCATGATGAACTTTGGCAGCTTTACGAACCCCGCAAAGCTGGTGATGATCTTCGACATGCTGGCCGGACGGCTGGAACTTTTGCCCATGCTGATTCTGTTCTATCCCAGGACCTGGACGAGGAATTGAAAGGGGCTGTTGCATGCGTATGATTTTTACGCATGCAACAGCTCTTTTTACGAGGTATAAACCATGTTCGACCTTCACTCCCACATCTTATATAACATCGACGGGGACGACGGATCCCGCAGTGAGGCCATGTCCTTGGCCATGCTCCGGCAGGCAGCGGCGGCCGGCACCACCGACCTTTTTGCTACGCCCCATTTCCACCGCAGGGGCATCTGTCCCAACTGGGACCTTATCACGGAACGGCTGGCCCAGCTCCAGCAGCAGGCCGACGCTGCCAAGATCCCCATCCGTCTCCACAGCGGGGCGGAGGTGAGCCTGGATGCGGATACCCTGAATTATCTGCCCGGCCCCGGAGAACACCGGGACTGCTGCCTGGCCGGCACCGTCTATCTCCTGGTGGAGCTGCTGCCCACCGCCGCACCCTTGGAAACCTGGAACCTGCTTTATCAGCTCCAGCTCCGGGGCTATCTGCCCATCCTGGCCCATCCGGAACGGTATAAGGCCATCATGGCGCAGCCGCAAGTGGTCCGCCAGTGGGTGGAAAAAGGCATCCTGCTCCAGAGCAATCAGGGCAGCTTCACCGGAGATTTCGGAGAAAGTGCCCTCCGCAGCGTCCACTGGCTCTATGATCGGGGGCTGATCCATTTCCTGGGCAGCGATGCCCACCGCGTCGATTGGCGCAGCCCCGATACTCGGAAAGCCCAGGAAGCCATCCGTTCCCTCATCGGGGGAGATGCCTTCCTGGCAGACTGCGATGCCCATGCCCGTCTGCTCCTCCAAGGACGGGTGTTCTATCCGGATCCGCCCCATGAGCCCATGAAGAAAAAACGGAGCTTCTGGTCCCGCTTTTTCGGCTGAATGTTTTCTGGGGAGTTTTTTGCCCAGCTCTTCTGCTACAATGATGGTGTAGAAGAAAAGGGCCTCCTCCCCGGGACAGCCAATTCTGAGCAAATGACAATGAAATTCACGGAGAAGACATAAAATGACCTTGAATTTTCATGTTCTTTTCATTTATTTCATTTTTCCATTGCAAAAGTAACCCAATCTTGCTATACTACAATCATATGGTCTTATACAAAAGTATATACCGATTCAAAACAATCTGCCTGTAAAATATGGATAAATGTAGTCAACTGTCAACTGAATAAAGCACTTGCGAACAATCTTTCGGGGGGGTACAGGCGTTTCCTGTACCCTCTTTTAGTTTGTCCTAAAAAGGAATAGTTTTCTTTAACAAGAATATATCGTTTACAGAATTTTTTTGGATGGAATCCATAGACCCAAAGGAGGTCCCATGAAACAGAAAATCCTGGCCATGGCCTTTGCCCTGGCTTCCCTTACCCTGCCGGCAGCAGCCCAGGAATATACCCTGCGCCCCGGCGACCAGCTGAACATCGTCGTCGTCCAGGAGCAGGAAATCAGCTCCAATCTCCAAAATTCCAAGGAGACGCCCTATACCGTCCGGCCTGATGGCACTGTTTCCTTCCCCCTAGTGGGAGAGATCCAGGCCAGCGGCATGACCGTGGACCAGTTCACCCAGTACCTCCGGAACGGCCTTTCCCGGTATTATGTGGAACCGGACGTCACCGTGAACATCGTCCAATTGGGCGGCATCCGGGTCCATGTGTTCGGGGAAGTGAAGAAACCTGGCACCTATGAACTCACCAAGAGCCATACCATCATGGATGCCCTGGGGGCCTCCGGAGGCTTCACCTGGGATGCGGCCAAGAAGAAGGTGTTCCTGATCCACCAGGACGACACCAATAAGGCCATCAAGATCAACCTGAACAATATGCTGAAGACCGGCAACCTGAAGGACAACCTGGAACTGAAGGAAGGGGACATCCTGTACCTGACCAAGAACGGCCGGATCGACTTTGCCCGGGATATCGTACCGTTCCTCAGCGGTGCCTACATGATCTCGGAAATCCATGACAACAATGACTGATAAAGGAGAACCATCTTGAACGAACAGGAAATCGATTTACGGGAATTGTGGCAGATCATCCGCGCCAACCAGAAATGCATCGCCAAGATCACCGGCGGCTTCCTGGGGCTGGCCGTGGCCTATCTCCTCATCGTCCCCAATACCTATCAGTCCACAGCCCTGCTGCGGATCAAACAAGAAAAAGGCCTTTCCAGTTCCATCATGGAACAGCTGCCCCTGGGCAATGCCCAGCTCACCAAGCAGCAGATGAACACCCATGCGGAGATCCTCAAGAGCCGCCATGTGGTGATCCCGGTGATCCAGCAGACCGAAGAAGAGAAGGACGGCAAGTTTCCCCGTTACGAAGATTATGTGAAAACTCACATCATCACCAAGCCCTATAAAGATACGGAAATCCTGGAAGTAGACGTCACCGGCAAGAGCCCGGAACAGGCCCAGGAGGCCAATCAGCTCTTGGTCCAAGGTTTCTTGGACCGGCTCACGGAACTCTCCCATGCAGAATCCGCTGCCACCCGGGAATTTTTGGAACAGCGGGTGAAATCCTCCAAGAAGGAACTGGACGACGCGGAGACCAAGCTGAAGGATTACCAGGTGAAGCATAAAATCTTCTCCACCGACAACCAGATGAAGAGCCTGGCGGAACGGATCACCGAACTGGACAAGGCCAAAGCCCAGAACAAACTGGATATGGAGACCGCCCAGGCAGCCCTGGGGTCCATCAACGGACAGCTCTCTGACGCCGGGGCTTCCATCGCTGACAGCCCTTCCATCCAGCAGGCCAAGAGCAAGCTGGTGGATCTGGAGACCCAGAAAGCTGGCTACATGGGGAAATACACCAGCGAGAACCCCAAGATGAAGGAAATCAACCGGCAGATTGCGGGCGCCCGCCAGAGCCTCCGCCGGGAGATCCAGGCCATCATCGCCCAGAAGGCACCGTCTTCCAGCAGCGTCCAGCAGAAGCTCCTCAGCGACAAATTCACCAATGAAGCTATGATTGCCGTAGCTGAAGGGAAGAACCAGGCCATTGACCAGCTGGAAAAAAAGAACGCGGAAGAAATCGCCAAGCTGCCTCAGACCCAGCAGGGCTACCTGCAGGTGAAACGGGACGCGGACGTGGCCCAGGAAATCTATGTGATGCTGGCCAAACGGCTGGAAGAAGCCAAAGTGGCGGAAGTCATGGTCCCCACCGAAGTCCAGGTGGTGGACGAAGCCACCCTGCCCGACAAACCCATCAAACCCCGGAAACTGCTCACCTTGGTACTGGCCCTGTTCCTGGGCCTCTTCGGAGGCACTGGCTTCACCATAGCCCGGGCCCTGCTGAACCGGAAGATCCGCACCGCTGCCGATGTGGAACAGTATCTGGAACTGCCCGTCCTGGGCGTGATCCCGGAAGCCAAAGGGGCGGAAAAGCAGGAAGAAGAAGGCTTTTGGGCCGGATTGCGGAGGAAATTATGGAAGAAATAAAACTCATCGTGGAAAATGATCCTAAGTCTCCCATCGCCGAGACCTACCGGTCCATCCGGACCAATCTCCAATTTGCCGGAGCCGGACGGGAACTGAAGTACATCTGCTTCACCTCCAGCGTACCGGAAGAAGGGAAATCCACCACCATTTCCAACCTGGCCCTGACTTTGGCCCAGGATGGAAAGAAAGTCCTCCTGGTGGACTGCGACCTGCGGAAACCGGTCCAGCACAAGATCTTCGGGGTCATCAACCAGGGCATCACCAACTGCCTGGCCCAGGGCGTCCCCTTTGCCCAGGTCCTCCATCCGGAAGTCTTCCACAACCTGGATCTCTTGACCAGCGGTCCGGTGCCTCCCAATCCTTCCGAACTCATCGGATCGGAAAAGATGGAACAGCTGCTCCAGCAGATTGGGGAAGGGTATGATTACGTACTCCTCGACCTGCCTCCGGTATTGGCCGTCACCGATGCGGCCCTGCTGGGGAACCTGGCAGACGGCGTAGTCCTGGTGGTCTATTCCGGTATGGTCACCCCGGAAGAAGTCCAGGAAGCCAAGAAACGCCTCCAGGCCGGCAAAGCCAACATCCTGGGCGTCGTCCTCAACGGCGTTCCCCGCCAGCACAGCGGCTATGGCTACGGATATGGCTATTACTACTATGATTACTACGACGAGAACCATGTGAAGCATACCAAGAAGAAAGCGAAAAGCAAGGAGTGATCCGTAGGGGCTGAGCCAGGGCTGCGGGGCGATCCCACCCGGTCAGCCTGCCTACGGCTCACGATGAACGACAAACGATGAACGATGAATGAACAGGAGGTCGGACCCACCCATGAATACGTCCATGATTAAAAAAATCCAACAGGAACTGCTCAACGGGCTGGATATCCTGCTGGTCACAGGAGCTTTCTGGCTCTGCTGGCAGCATTTCTACCAAAATCGCATCGACCATCCTTTTTACTACCTGGGCAACCTGATCATGGTGTTCCTGTTCGGCCTCTTCTATTATTCCATTTCCCACCTGTACAACGGCTACACCCTGCCTATCAGCAGGATCTATGAACTGGTCTACAGCCAGACCTTGGCCGCCTGTCTCAGCGATGGACTCCTGTATCTCATGATCCTCTTGATCAACCGGCACTATATCACGTTCCTGCCCTTTCTGCCCACCCTGGTGCTCCAGTTCTTCCTCATCGTGGGATGGACCGTAGCAGCCCACCAGTGGTATTTCCATCAGTTCCCGCCCAAAAAGACTGTGGTGATCCTGGGCCAGGGCCAAAATGTGGATGCCCTGGTGAAACAGTACGGCATGGACGTCCATTTCGATGTCCAGTCCGTGGTCCCGGTGGAGGAGTGCCTGAAGGACATCCCCGGCACCATCGGCCAGGCCGAAGTGGTGTTCTGCTGTGGCCTCCACAGCCACAATCGGAATCTAGTGACCAAATACTGCGTGGCCCATAAGATCGGCACCTATGTGATCCCCCGGATCGGAGACGTGATCATGGACAGCGCCCGGAAAGTCCATCTCTTCCACCTGCCCATGATGGCCGTCCAGCGCTACAACCCTTCTCCCGAATACTTGATCCTGAAACGGGCCTATGACATCGCCCTGTCCCTGGTGGCCCTGGTGCTCTTTGCTCCCATCATGGCCGTTGTGGCCGCAGCCATCAAAGCTACTGATGGGGGAGACATCTTCTACCGCCAGGCCCGGCTCACCAAAGACGGCAAAGTCTTCCAGGTGCTGAAATTCCGCAGCATGCGTATGGATGCCGAAAAAGACGGCGTAGCCCGGCTCAGCACTGGCGAAAACGATCCCCGGGTCACCAAAGTGGGCCGCTTCATCCGCGCCGTCCGCTTCGACGAACTGCCCCAGCTGCTGAATATCCTGAAAGGCGATATGGCCATTGTAGGGCCCCGGCCCGAACGCCCGGCCATCTCTGCCCAGTATGCCAAAGCCATGCCAGAATGGAACCTGCGGCTCCAGGCCAAATGCGGCCTTACCGGCTACGCCCAAGTCTACGGCCAGTACAACACCACCCCCTACGACAAACTGCTCCTGGATCTCATGTATATCGCCAAGCCAAGCTTGTTTGAAGATTTCAAGATCATCTTTGCCAGGGTGAAGATCCTGTTCATGAAGGAGAGTACCGAAGGGGTGGCAGAAGGACAGGTGACGGCGGAGGCAACAAATAAAAATTAGGTTGTTCGGATAAATTACTGTAGTAATTTATAATAGATTTGATGGATAAATAGTCAGATAAATTTAGTGAGAAGGAAGATATCATGGAAAACAATGAACCTGTTAGAGTGCTCCAAGTAGTGGGAAGAATGGATCGTGGGGGAATTGAAACCATGATTATGAATCTTTATAGGCATATAGATCGCAGTAAAGTGCAGTTTGATTTTTTAGCTCACTACGGAAGAGAGGCTGCATATAATAATGAAATTCGTGCTTTGGGCGGAAATATTTATGAAATGCCAGCGTTGAGGGATGATACCCATATCTATTACTGGAAATTGCCTACCTATATAATGGCATTGCATCAATTTTTTGCTCATCATCCTGAAATAAAGATTATTCATGGTAATATGACAAATACAGCTGCAATTTATATGCCTATCGCAAGAAAGTATGGCGTTAAAACATGCATAGCTCATAGTCACAATACAAGAGGAAAAGCAGGGCTGCTTGGAGTAGTGACGGATATTTTGCAAAAACCAATTATTAAGTATGCGACTGATCTTTTTGCTTGCTCTAAAGAAGCTGCATACTGGTTTTATCCTAAGGAATTAGTTGATGCAGGTAAAATTAAAATTATCCCAAATGCAGTTGATGCCCAAAAATTTAGATACGACCCTATTAAACGTATAAAAATGCGGGAAAAACTTCAAATTGGTAATAGATTAGCAATCGTCTGCGTGGCTCGATTCAGAAAAGAAAAAAATCAAGCATTTCTTGTCCAAGTCTTAAATGAAATAGTCAAGAAACGGAATGATGTGGTTTTATTTTTTGCTGGGGATGGGGAATATGAGAATAATGTAAAGAAACTGGTACAGAAATATCATCTAGAAAATCATGTGGTATTTTTGGGTATGTGTGATTATGTTTCAGATCTTCTCCAGGCAATGGATGTATTTGCGTTGACTTCTCTTTGGGAAGGTTTACCAGTGGTAGGTGTGGAAGCTCAGGCCAGTGGCTTGCATTGCGTTGTTTCAGATGGTATTACTAGGGAATTGGACATAATTGGGAATGTAAAGTTCTTATCTTTATCAGTGCCTGTCAGAGTATGGGCAGATCAATTAATAGCAGCAGCTCAACTTCCTAGGCAAGATACATTTAAAGCTATTCAAGCGGCAGGATATGACATTCATACGACGGCTAAATGGCTACAAAATTTTTATTTATCTAAATGTTAATTTATATATATAGCGGAAGGTGCTTCTGATGATTGTAAAAAAGAATCAATTTTTATCAATCTTCTTTTATTTAATATCGTTTGTTTTGATGATTTTTGCAATATTTACAGAAGCGGAAGAAGCCCTTCTTTCTGTTTCTGTAACAAGCATTTTAATTGCAAATATATGTTATTTATGGGATGAATTTCAGAAAAACATATTGCTTATCATGTTTCAGTTAACATTCTTTTTATTTTTGATTTCTGGTGTTTTTATACAGACGCTAAATCAAGAAAACTATTTTACGATGTTCAATCCCAGTGAAATTGCAGAAACTATGATATGTTATTGGATGGCAGCATCTTCTATGTGGCTATATATATTGTTACGCTCTCGTATTAAAATCAAAAAAATCTCAAGGGAAAATATTACAGACGAACTAAAGAATGGTACTATTTCGTATTCTGGATATCAATTTAATGATGTGCTTCAAAAAATATCTAAGTGGATGTTTTATTTATGTAGTGTTGCTTATCTTGCAAATATTGTAGATAAAATAGTGTTTAGATTTACCCATACATTACAGGCTTATTATGCAGGGTATATATCATCACTCCCTACGTTGTTTGTAAAATTAGGAGATTGTTTTCTTATTTCATTCATGCTTTTTTTAGCCACTAAACCTTCAAAAAAAAGAGCTTTGTTTCCTATTGTCATCTATGTGTTTTTATCTATAATGACGTTGTTATATGGAGTTAGAAATGTTTTTGTATTGAACATTATGTTTCTGATTATGTATGGCACAGCGAGGAATCTTGATAACAAAGAAAAGTGGATTACTCGAAAGATGGTTAATATTGGCATTTTGCTTTTGCCAGTTTCTATAATCCTTTTACAGGCTTTTGATACGATTAGACGAAATGCAGGGTTTTCTATTGACTTATTGGGGAAATTGTTTTCCTGGGATTTAGTAAAGGAGTTTTTTATTTCTCAAAGTGTAAGCTCACAAATCTTACCTAATGCAATTATCAATATGGATATTTTGGGGGGCCAGCCTGTTCCATATACTTTTGGCACGCTTTATACATATTTGACACAAAATATGCTTGTCAGATTTTTTACTGGTCAGGCAGCATATACAGCTAATTCTGTTGAAGGCGCTTTTCAGAGTGGGAATTTGGGATCGAGATTGGCTTATGAAATGTATGAGGAGACATATCTTGCTGGTACTGGTATGGGAGGATGTTTTGTTGCTGATTTATATGTGGATTTTTCTTATATAGGAATTATTATTGGAACAATTGTCCTTATGATATTCATTAATATCCTTTCAAAAGGATATTTTACTGCATCTCCATATAAAGATGCTTTTTTGTTTGTAGGCTGGCGTTGGATTCTATATACACCACGCGATTCTTATTTTTCCTGGGCAATGCAGGCTTTTTCGTTCATGAATATAATTTATGTTATAGCAGTATATCTACTGGTGTCTGAAATTGCAAGGAGGAAAGGTTATCGAAAATTTACTTCTTTAAAGAGAGAATACTAAAATGTCTAGAATTGTAATTTTAACTAATACATATCCATATTCAGGAGAAACCTTTCTTGAAAATGAACTTAAATATATTCCTAATCCTAATATGGCGGTAATTTGTCCTATACAAATAGCTGGATTTCATCATGTGGATTCTGAAAAACATAAGATAACAGTCTTTCATTGTATGAAAAAAATAATCTTAACGGATTGGATTGTTAGCGTAGGAAAAGGTATCTACAATATTTTTAAGCAAAATGAACTTAAAGAAATAAAAAAAGATAGGTTCATGATTAAAAACTTCATAAAGGCGATAAAGTTTGCAATTAAATCAGAAACAGCTATTTGTGCTATTACTAGATGGATTCCTGTTTGGAATGTGGATAATGAATCAATAGTATTTTATTCATATTGGTTTTATGAAGCTGCCTATATAGCGGCACGATTGCATGAAATATTTCCTAATAGTATATTTATATCACGATGCCATGGATATGATCTTTACAAAGAAAGACATATTGGTGGATATCTACCATTTCGACAGTATCTCTTGTATTCAGCTAGTGCGGTATATCCTATTTCTCAGCAAGGCGTAAATTATTTGCTTAACAATTATGGGTTTCAATGGGAGAATAAAATTAAAGTTTATAGATTAGGTACAGAAAGACTGTTTAAACCTATTCTGCGGAAGGAGCCAGATCATATATTCACCATTGTGAGTTGTTCTAATTTGGTGAAAGTAAAAAGAGTACACTTGTTAGTAAAGGCATTAATGATGACCGATTTACCATTGCGTTGGTATCATATCGGTGATGGCCCCATGAAAGAATCATTGCTTTTATTAGCAAATGAGTTGCCGAAAACCATACGATGGAAATTTTTAGGTGCTATTCCCAATCGTGAGGTGCAGAAGTTTTATGCAGAACATTATGTGGACGCATTTATAAATGTTAGTGAATCAGAAGGAATACCAGTTTCAATCATGGAGGCGCTGTCTTATGGTATACCAGCGATAGCTACAGATGTTGGAGGTGTATCGGAAATTATTGAGGATGGAAAGAATGGCTTTTTACTGAAAAAAAATTTTACTTCAGAGGAATTAATTTCAGCTCTTAGTGTTTTTGGTAATTTAACGAAAGAGAATTCTATGATGCGTATTAATGCAGCTACTATGTGGAATGAAAAGTATAATGCAGTTAACAATTATTCCCAGTTTTATAATAAAGTTTGTAATTTAATCTGATTCTGGGGAGGTCCTTTATGCCAGGCTTTTTTATTAGTAATAAAAAAATAAAGATTGAACTTCATAATATGTATCCAGAAAATTGTAAAGCTGAATCCATTGAACAAAAAAAAACAAACCATTATGAGGAATACTCTTGATAAGTTCATGATGGATAAAGCTTTTGATGAAGATAATCAGTATATATATATTCTTGACGGAGTCCTTTTAAATAAAAAAATTTTGTTCAAAAAATATAAGGTAGATAATGTAGAACAGCTGATTAAAATACTATATGAACTAAATGGTGAAACATATTTTAAGGAGTTTCGAGGTTCTTTCTCCGGAGCTTTATTTGACAAGGGGAAAAAGAAGTGGATTGTTTTTACTAACCAAATTGGCGATCATCCAATTTTTTACTATTTTAGGTCAAACTATTTTTATGTGGGTTCACAAGTCAATTATGTAATAGATGCCTGTAATGTTTCAAACGAAAAACTAACATTCGATGAGTCAGCAGCTTATCAAATGTTAACGTTTGCATTTATGGTAGATAATTCGACATTTGCGAAAGAAATTAAACGATTAAGAGGTGGAACGTACCTGGTATTTTGCGATGGTATTATGCAGATAAAAGAGTATTTTACTTTTCATAAACACCAGAATCGTTTTAAGAATATATCAGAAACCGAGTTAATTGAAACTATTGATCAGGGGTTTAAAAAAGCTGTAAAACTTGAATATGAAAAAGATGATGAGTATAACTACAAACATTTGTGTGATTTGAGCGGCGGTTTGGATTCACGTATGAATATGTGGGTAGCTCACGAAATCAGTCTTCGTCATATGCAATGTTTGACTTATTGTCAGGCGAATTACCTTGATGAAATAATTGCCAAAGAGATTGCTCAATATTGGAACGATGAATTGCTTGTTAAGCCGTTGGACGATGTTTCATTCATGTATGATATTGATAAAATTATTCAAATGAACGGAGGACTATCTCTTTATGCTGGAATTACGGGTGGAATGCGAATGCTGGAATCCCTTAATCAAAATATATATGGGGTAGAACATACTGGAATGATTGGGGATGTTGTTGTCGGAAGTTTTTTATTAAGCAAGAAAAATGGTATAGAGCGATATCCATCTGGAAGATATTCAGAAAAGCTGATTAGCCATTTGCCCAAAGCAGTTTGTGATTACCATAAAGCATTTGATGATGAAGAAATATATTTGATGTATGTCCGTTGTTTTCATGGAGCTGTTAATACTCATCTGATTAGACAGAATTATACAGAAGTAGCTTCACCTTTTTTAGATGTTGATTTTCTACAATTATGTTTGGACATTCCGGCAGATAAAAGAATGAAACACAAATTATATAAAAAATGGATTATTTCTAAATACCCAGAAGCAGCAAAATATCGTTGGGAGAAAACAGGAGCTTTGATTACAGAGTCAAGAACGGTGGGAAGATTACGTCGCCTTGTTATAAAAGGGCCTCAAAAACTTATGCGGATGATGGGAAAAGACTATCTGATTCATAAAGGGATGAATCCGTTGGATTATTGGCTCAAAAAAAATCAAAAATTGCAGAGATATCTTGATATGTATGAAGAAGGATGTTTAGCATCAATAAAAAAAGAAGTTACACCTAAATTATATGAAGATATGAGAAATCTTTATATATCTGGAAATGTATTTGAAAAAAGTATGGTGATAACAGTATTAGGCTCCTTTAAACTTTATCTAAATCGCCTATAAGGTCTTATATGGATATTAAAAATTAAATGGAGACGTGATTTGTAAGCATGAGTCGGATTAAATTAGTGATGCTAATGAAGACGGGTTTTTTTCATGTCTTTGGAAGCAGCGTTATTAATAAAATTATTGCTTTCATGAGCAGTATTGTTTTGGTTAGGATTTTAACAAAACAAGAGTATGGAGTTTTTACATATTCCTGGAATATTTACAGTATTGTACTATTGCTCAATGGAATGGGAATAGATTCAGGTGTATTGCAACTTTCTAGTGAAAAAAGCGGAGATACTATTTTTGCCGATCGAACGAGTAATTATGGTACTCGATTTGGGCTTCGATTCAATATTATCCTTATGATTCTGCTTCTTGGCATTGGGTTATTTGCTCCTTTAAAAATAAAGGGGGCAGGAAGATTGTTGTGCTTCCTTTGTTTAATGCCAGCTGCTCAATTGTTGTATCAAATGACAACAGTGTATCTGCGGTCACAGAAACAAAATCAAGAGTTTGCTAGAATAACAGTCCTCAATACTGTATTGATTTTTATCAGTTCTGCCATTATGGCTCTGATCTTACGCGAGATTGGATTAATTATAGGTTATTATATTGCTTATCTAACTTCATATGCGATTGGAATTATTGGATACCACGTTAATATTCTTAATCATACTGAACAGTTAGGGAAGAAAGACAGATATGATTTATTGAAGATATCCTTTATTTCTATGTTGAATACAGGATTGTCTCAAGCAATGTATCTCCTTGATATTTTTATAATAGGCGTAGTGAATCCAAAGGAAACAATTCTCGCAAGTTATAAGGTTAGTACTATGATTCCATCAGCATTGACATTTATTCCTATAGCATTGGTTACTTATCTCTACCCTTATTTTGCAGAGCATAGAAAAGATGGTAGTTGGTGTCTTCAAGCTTATAAAAAAGTCCTTTTGGGCTTGAGCGGAACGAATTTTATAATTGCGATAGTGCTTTTTTTAGAAGCTCCGCTAATTATACAATTGTTTTTTGGAGCTCAATATCTTGATGCTGTGCCTGTATTTAGAATACTATCCTTAAACTATTTTATTTCAGGGACGTTTAGAATCATATCCGGAAATTTATTGGTTACACAGAGAAAATTGACTTTTAATCTTTTTGTAGCTGTGGTATCGAGTATTGCAAATGTGATTGCCGATTATCTATTTATACGATGGTGGGGATCCCTTGGCGCAGCAATGGCAACAGTTCTTGTTGTTGTTATTTCAAGCATACTCAGTACTGGATATTTGGTTCATATTTTCTATCGAAACCGTAAAGTAAAGTAAGATTATTGGCTTTATGAATTGGAGATATTTATTATGAAATTGTGTTATTTGGTGTATCGCGAAGATAACGTTATGGTTTACGAATCCCAAGTCTTAGAATATCTACGGGCTTATGAAAGCAAAAATATATTTGATTCAATAGAGCTACTTTTGTTTAGACATGAAAAAAATCTTACTAAAGGAAAAGAATCAGAAAACCGTATAAAGCAATACATTAAAAAGGGCCATACGTTTTGGAGTTTTCCCGTTTTAAGTATGATACAGTTGAAATTTGATGTGCTTCGACTTAAAAATTATTTACAAAATCATTATGATAGAGCTGATAATATTGCAGTTATATGCCGAGGAGATTTAGCAGCCTATATAGGGACACGTGCATTTAGTGGATATCCAAACAGTCGAATTTTGTATGACAATCGAGGATTGGCTTTTGAAGAATCCCTCATGAGCTATCCAAATAGTATTATTCATAAAGTTAATCGTAATATAAAAAGAAAGGCGTTACTTGCAGCGAAAGATTTTTGTGACTCGTATAATTTTGTTACGACCAATATGCGAGAGTATTTTATAAAGCACTATCAATTTGATGAAAATATTCCTTATACGATTATACCAACCTTATATCAGTCTGTAGTGTGTGATGAAATTAAACTTCAACAAATCCGCCAACAGGAAAATTATCATGAAGATGATACGGTCATTGGCTATATCGGTTCAACTGCTGCTTGGCAATCAATGAATACCTTGGTAAGCACTATAGCTAAAATTGGACAGAAAATGCCGAAAGCTAAATTTCTTATCTTAACAAATGGCGGTATCCCTGAAATGCAGAAATTAACAAATAATATAAAGAAGAGAATAGTTATAAAGAATATTCCCCATAATAAGATGAACTATTATTTACAGATTATAGACATCGGTATTATTGTTAGAGATAATACTATTATCAATCATGTTGCAGCACCTACGAAGATTGCAGAATATCTAACGAATGGAATAAAGATTCTTTATAGCGGAGATATTGGGATTATTGATGACTTAAAAGAGTATAACAATAATGAATTAATGATCAATATGGATACTGATGAACACTGGCTTGAGCATCTGGTTAATGGTAAAAAGGAAAAGCATATAGATCAACGAATTGCTCAATATTTTGATATGGATAGGAGACAGGACGATACCTATAAAATGCTTATACAATCTTTTTTTAATAAAAAACATATGCTTAATAAGCATTGAAAAGTAAGAGGAGGAAATATACACATGGTTAATGTAATTGGATTGGGTTATATTGGACTGCCAACAGCTTTAATGCTTTCATCCCATGGGATAGAAGTAGTTGGTACAGATTGTAATAAAACTCTAGTCGATACTTTAAATGCAGGTCATACTACATTTAAAGAAAAGGGACTTGATATGTTATTTCAAGCTGCTGTCAAGGCTAATATTAAATTTACAACAGAATACCAAAGGACGGATACCTATATTATTTCAGTACCAACACCTTATGATAAATTTACGAAAAAGGTTGATGCCAAATTTGTTGTAGAAGCTGTAAAAGATGTTTTAAAAGTTGCACCAAAGGGATGCACGGTAGTCATTGAGTCTACGATATCTCCAGGAACGATAGATACTTTTGTTCGTCCTCAGATTGAAAAAGATGGCTTTGAAATTGGTCAAGATATTAATCTTGTACATGCACCGGAAAGAATTATTCCTGGAAATATGGTTTATGAACTTTTACATAATAATCGAACTATTGGTGCAGATAATGAAAAAATCGGAGAAAAGATTAAAGACCTTTATAGTTCTTTTTGTCAAGGAGAAATAGTCGTTACAGATATTAAAACGGCTGAAATGACAAAAGTTGTTGAGAACACATACCGCGCTGTAAATATTGCCTTTGCTAATGAATTGGCTAAAATCTGCCGATATGCAGGAATGGATGTATATGAAATTATTAAGATTTGTAATATGCATCCTAGAGTGAAAATACTGCAACCTGGTCCTGGTGTTGGAGGACATTGTATTTCTGTAGATCCTTGGTTTTTGGTTGGGGACTATCCAAGAATTGCTAAGGTGATTGATGAGGCTATGAAAACAAATGACAGTATGCCAGAATTTGTGTTGAATCGTATTTACGAAATTATGCAAAAGGAGGGAATTAAGGATATCAGTCGTGTTGGGTTATATGGTTTGACTTATAAAGAAAATGTTGACGATATTAGGGAGAGCCCAACTCTTCAACTTCTTGAGAATCAACGTAGACATTTAGCACCGGAATTAAAAGTTTATGATCCGTTGATTGAAAAAAATATTGTAGCCAATCAATATCATGACTTTGATAAGTTTCTTACAGATATAGATTTGATTGTTATTATGGTTGGACATAATCAAATTAAACAGCAACTTGATAAATTAAAAGGAAAAGTAATCTTCGATACTAGAAGAGCTTGTCAAGGCATCGATGGTGTATATCAATTATAATGATTTTATTTAAGGAATATTGATAAACGGGATAATCTTTTTTGATCTTATAAGAAAATTCATATCTATATTTATTTATTATAAATATAGATATGAATTTTCGTCCAGATGTACTTCTCTTTTTTTTGATAGGAAATTAAACTCCTCAAACTTTTAAGCTCGGATTAACGATTTATGATTGAAGGATTAAATATGAATAGGTATAAAATATACATGGCATTATATATTTTGCTTGCAAAATATTTGCCTGCTAGTTATACAATGTTTGGAAAGTTGTCTAAAAGGATAAGGACTTTTTTTTGGAAAACGAATATTAAAATACTCTGGAGAGAGTATCAATATTGAACACGGTGCGGAGTTTAATAGGTTATGTTCATGTGGCACTAATTCTGGTATCGGAGTAAATTGTAAGTTACAGGGGCCAGTAGAAATTGGTGAAAATGTGATGATGGGACCAGAATGTCTTTTTTATACAGTTAATCATGAACATTCCAGATTGGACATACCAATGAATGAACAAGGTGCTACTCAGCCTAAAAAGATTATTATAGAAGATGACGTGTGGCTTGGAAGCAGAGTAATTGTTCTACCGGGTGTTACTATTGGGAAAGGTAGTATAATAGGTGCTGGTACTGTACTTACAAAATCAGTACCGCCTTATTCTATTGTTGCAGGAAATCCTGGAAAAGTAGTACGAAATCGAAAGTATAATGTTATAAAAAATAATAGAAAATTATAATTTCATTGTAGATATATGATAAAAAACAAAAACGAACCATATGTACATCATTAAATATAA
>ERZ772881.1737-NODE-1737-length-18158-cov-4.311440_pt1 | contig 18158 bp, 17 predicted proteins | sample MGYA00580581_ERZ772881 | MGnify/ENA primary metagenome ERZ772881 (study PRJEB29015, sample SAMEA2737668) | human gut metagenome | biome: human gut; feature: human-associated habitat; material: faeces | place: China | collected 2012 ...
CTGCCTCCTATTTTTTGCGTGTGCGGGTCTTGGCCGTTGGGCTTTGTGGGGGATGCGGGGAATACGGATTGCCACGTCGGGGCTGCGCCCCTCCTCAGAATGACACCTTCTTTGACCCCTCCCTATCGTTTCTCTGAAACGATAGACGCCCATGGGCGTCCCGGCGCGCACTTTTACGCAGGCATATTACCACTTATATGGACACAATGCAAGTCCCTTTTTGTCAAAAACTGTCATTTTTTCTGGAATTTTCTGCATCCCATTCCCCGGTATGGCAAAAGGGCCTTGCGGCCATCCGCAATACCCTTGTTTTTTCGGGAGCTTTACCGCAGCTGCGCCGTGAACACGATCTCCCCCGGCTGAGGGCATTGGGCCCGGATGAAGCCGTGGTGTCCCTCGGCAATGCTCCGGGCGATGGAGAGCCCTACACCGAAGCTGCCGTCGGCGGAGCGGGCCTGATCCGACCGATAGAAGCGGTCAAAGAGCTTCTCTGTCTCCCCCTCGGCCAGCGGTGTACAGGCATTGCTGCACCGCAGGCGGCACCGGTACTGCCGCCGTCACCACCCCCGACACCTCCGCCGACACGGCGGACACCCACCAGACCTCCGACAGCCACACCGCCCTGTATATCACACTGGGTACCGTGGCGGCGCTGGGTGCAGCCGCCGCCATGGTCGTGGTGGTCCTGCGGAAGCAGAAAAAAGCCTGACCTCTTCTCTCTTCCCTCTTTTATAAACAGGGCAGGGTCCGGTTCCCTTGGGAACCGGACCCTGTCCTGTTTTTTGACGCCTCACCTGCTCGCCAAGGCTGCGGGAGAACCCCCCATCCTCACAGGATGGAGAGCTGTCCCGGATCCTCGTCAGCCCCTGGGCCACCCCAGATCTCTGGGCAGCCCCAGAATGTAGTCGGCGCTGACGTGATAATACCGGCACAGCTTCTCCAGCTTCTCGATGCCCATCTCGCTGGTACCGTCCCGCCAGCGCCGGATCTGCTTGGTACTGACGCCGATGACCTTCGCCAGATCCTGCACCTTGGTGTCGCTGTCCTCAATAATGGCGTCAATATTTGGATACTGCTTCATGTATGCTCTCCTCGTGGTCTATTGTCTATGCTTCATCGGCGATTTTTGTCGAATTATGTCGAAAATTTTACACGCAAAATGGCACGTTCGTCTTGACTTTGGACATATATGTCATTTATAATATGTAAAGACATATATGTCCCACATTTATTTGTTCGTTCTGTCCTCATCACCGTCATTGTTTGACATTCTCCACGCAATATGACTGGAAATTTCAGGACAGTTGCTCTGTTTCGACGTTCTTCATGAGCAAAAGATGCTTTAATAGTCCTGCACCCGCCAAGTGCTCCAAGCTATCTCCGGGAGGAACCCCCTATGACCGTAAAAAAACTCTTACAGCTCCTTAGCACCATTCTGGTGGCGCTGGTAGTCCTTCTGGCCGTGGCGCTGGTCGGCGTCCGGCTGGCCGGCATCCGCACCTTCACCGTTCTGTCCGGCTCCATGGAACCCACTTACCACGTAGGCTCCCTCATCTACGTAAAAAAGGTGGACCCCACCACCATCCGGCCGGGGCAGGTCATCACCTTCATGCTGGATGAGAACACCGTGGCCACCCACCGGGTGGTGGAGGTGGTCCCCGACGAGGACGATCCCTCCACGCTCCGCTTCCGCACCAAGGGCGACGCCAACGACGCCGAGGACGGCAGCCTCGTCCACTATAAAAACGTCATCGGCACCCCGGTGTTCACCATCCCCAAGCTGGGCTACGTGGCCAATTACATCCAGCATCCCCCCGGCCTGTACGTGGCCATCTCCGCCGGGGCCGTCCTGCTGCTGCTGACCTTCCTGCCGGACCTGCTCTCCGGCGGCTCCGACAAGGGGCAGGGCAAGCACATCCGTCAGGACAGTCAAAAGGCATAGATCCGTCGGTCCTGCCGCAAGGCTCACCATATCATTTGTTATCATTTTATGCAGGAGGAAAAACCATGAAAGCAAGGAACCGCATCAAACCCCTGTTGACCCTGTGCTGCGCCCTGCTGCTGGTAGCCGCCGGTGTGTTCGGCACGCTGGCCTACCTCACCGGCACAGACACGGTCAACAACACCTTCACCGTCGGCAACGTGAAGATCACGCTGGACGAGGCCAAGGTGACCACCGACGGCACGCCTGTGGAGGGCGCTGACCGTGTGAAGGCCAACGAGTACCATCTGCTCCCCGGCCACACCTATACCAAGGATCCCACCGTCACCGTCAAGACCGGCAGCGACGCAAGCTACGTCCGCATGAAGGTCACCTTCAACAACGCCACGGACATCATCGCCCTGTGTACTGACCCCGAGTTTGCCGAGGACGGCCCCACCGGCGTGGAGAACGCCTATCCCCTGATCCGCATGGTGAAGTTCGTGGAAGCCAATGCCCCCAAGTGGGACGGCATCATCCCCGATAACATGGTGGAGACAGAGGAGATGCTGGCCGATGCCAAGTACTTCGCCTACGATGCAAAAGCCGACACCCTGACCTACTATTTCTATTACAACGAGACCGTTGCCGCCCCCGACGGTGATGTGGTCCTGCCTGTCCTGTTTGACAAAGTGACCCTGCCCGAGTGGGTCACCAACACCCAGCTGGCCGCCCTGAAGGACTTCCAGATCAACGTGGTGGCCGAGGCCATTCAGGCCGACGGCTTCGCCAATGCGGGCGCCGCTTGGGCCGCCTTCAACGGCTGATTTCCCCCCGGTTTCGACGGCACATGGGCTGCGCCCCACGCCGCAGAAATAGATGTTATAGTTTGTAAGAAAGGAAGAATCAAGTATGAAGAAAAAAACTCTGGCACTGGTTCTGGCTCTGACCCTGTTGGTGGCCGGTGTCGTCGGCGGCACCCTGGCTTGGCTGACCGATCAGACCGCCGAGGTGAAGAACACCTTCACCGTGGGCGATATCAACATCGGCCTCACCGAGACCACCACAGACTACAAGATGGTTCCCGGCAACACCATCGCCAAGGACCCCACCGTCACCGTCAAGGCCGAGTCCGAGGCCTGCTGGCTGTTCGTGAAGGTCACGGAGTCCGAGAATCTGGACACCTTCATCACCTATGCCATCGCAGAGGGTTGGACGAAGCTGCAAGACGGCGTTTACTACCGTGAGGTTCCCGCCTCCAACGCTGACCAGACCTTCTCCGTGCTGAAAGGTGATGCCGTCACTGTGAACAGCGATGTTACCAAGGAAATGCTCACGGCTAAGGATTTCGCCAATCCCACCCTGACCTTTAAGGCCTACGCCGTGCAGAAGGACAATGTTGCCTCTGCCTCCGATGCTTGGGCCAAGGTCAACCCCTAACCAAGTGATCCCTTGCACATTCTGATACCCAAAAAATCAAACAAAAAGGAGAGCAATTACATGAAAAAGAAGATCACTGCCCTGTTCCTGTGCGTGGCGCTGGCCGCCATCGCCATCGTCGGTGCCTCTCTGGCCTACTTCACCGACACCGACAACAAGACCAACACATTCACCGTCGGCGGCGTAAAAATCGACCTGATCGAGCAGCAGAGTAATGAGGACCATACCGGCTTTGTTCCTTATACGGGAGATAAGGTTCTCATGCCCATCGTCGGCTCCGCTCAGGGAGAAAAATACCCCAACGGCCAGCCCAAGGCTGCGAACTACATCGACAAGGTCGTAACGATTCAGAATACCGGCAAGTCTGCCGCTTGGATTCGTGCTTACTATGCGGTTCCCTCCGATCTGGATGACGGCTATGAGACCTTCAACGCCGGTGCGAACATCCTGCACGGCAACTTCGGCAACAAGATCGTTGACGGCACTGTCTACACCACCTTCGGTGCGGAGTGGAACTGGATGCATGACGGCAAGTGGAACTACTTCGAGACCACCATGGACGGCGTCAACTACAACGTCTACTTCGCGGACTACTACCAGCCTGTTGCGGCCAATGAGACCACCGAGCAGCTCATTTGCGGCGTGTATCTGGACAAGAACGTGGATATGAAGGACGGCAAGTACATCGATACGCGTTACCCCGACGCCGACCTCTCTATCCTGGAAGGCACGGTCAAGTATCCCGTATTTGCGGTTGCTGTGCAGGCTGACGGCTTTGACACTGCCGCAGCTGCTATGGATGCCGCCTTCGGCGCCAACTACAATCCTTGGGGCGGTACCGCCACCAACTGGCAGTAATTCCCCCCCAACAGGAAGCAGATCGGCTTCCCTGACTCTACTATCTCCTCCCTATTTTTTTGCGGCACGGGTCCTGTGACCCGACCAACCCCGACACGCCTGTTACCAGCGGGTCGTGTCGGGTGGCAGAAAGCCCCCCTATAGGCTCCCTGCCGCCCCGGTGAACCTGTTACCAGCGGGAACACCGGCGGCCGTGGCCTCTTAGAGGCCCGGCCAAACCAGTGCAGCTGTTACCGCAGCTGCACCGGTTTGACCGTTGCGGTCAACCACCTTCTCTGTCCTCCCTATGGAGGCTGACCATAGACAGGAAAGGAGCAACCACATGAAACGAAAGCTGTTATTACTGTCGGTGCTGGCCATCTGCGTGGCCACGCTGGCAGCCGGAACGCTGGCGTATTTCAGCGCCGACGGAACGGCACGCAATGTCATCACCACCGGCAATGTCTCCATTGCTGTGGAGGAGTGGGCGGATGCGGATAAGACCCAGCCCTTCGAGGATCTGACGGGCATCATGCCCGGCACCACCGTCACCAAAATTGCCGAGGTCCGCAACACCGGCGAGGCCGACGCATGGATCCGTGTCCGCCTCACCGGCGACATCCGCCTCACCGGTGACGGCACGCCGGACCCTTCGCTGGTAAAGCCTGACCTCAACACCACCGACTGGACGCTGGCCGCCGACGGCTACCTCTACTGCAACAAAGCCATCCGCCCCGGCGAGACCACCGCCCCTCTGTTCACCTGCGTCACCTTTGACGCCGGTATGGGCAACGAGTATCAGGATGCCACCGCCACAGTCCATGTGGCCGCCGAGGCTGTCCAGACTGCCAACAACGGCGTCACCGCTCTGGAGGCGCTGGGCTGGCCAACGCAGGGTTAAGGAGGTGCGGTACATGAAAAAAATGCGGCATATGAAGAGAAAAGCCCTTGTGGCGCTGGTGCTGTCCGTCACCATGCTGCTGACCCTGATGCCCGGTCTGGTCTTTGGTGTCTCCGATGCCCAGAGTTCCCCGGACACCGTCAGCTCCTCCATCGACTACCCCACCGTGAATTTCACCGACGTGGCCCCCTTCCTGCCCCCGGTCAGCGGTGCCGCCCCCCGGCGCTCCCCGGCCCGTGCCGCCGGTGATACCGATCCCAGCAGCGATAACGGCATGGTGGTCAACAAGACCTCCGTTTATAACGAGGAGACCGGCGCCTATGACATTACGCTGGAGGCCTACGCCACCGGCAGCAAGGTCATCAGCACCGTCACCAGCGACGTCCCCACGGACATCGTTCTGGTCCTGGATCAGTCCGGCTCTATGGGGGATAACTTCTCCACCACAACGTCGGACTCCTGGGTCTCCTACGGCAAGCGTACCCACGACGCAAACTATAATAACCGCATGGACAGCAGCAACAAGAGCAAGAACCGCAACCTTTACTACAAGCTGTCCGACGGCGGTTATGCAGAGGTCCGTATGGACCGCTCCGAAGCCGGAACCGTCAAAAAGTACACGGAGTATAGCGGAAACAACTACAGCTGTAATCACAGCAGTGATACCCTCTATACAGAAGTAAACGGTCAGTATGTAAAAGTATCTGTTTCCAGCGAATATGATTACACTTCCGCAGTGTATATCTATACCTACACTTATACCGCCCCCGACAACTCACCGGTCACGGAAACAAGCCGTGGTCCGTTCGGCGATCCCCCCTTCCCCATCTACAAGGAGGAAACCGTCACCGAGTATGCATATACCTATTCCTACACCGTCAACGGGACCCGCACGGACATCGGCACCTCCACCGGAGCGGACACGGTATTTGAAACCGAGTTCTATCAGAAGATTCCCTCCGGCACCAAAATCACCCGTCGGGAAGCCCTGAAAAATACCGCTGCCACCTTTGTAAACGCCGTGGCGGAGAAGGCCAAGGGCGCTGACGGCGTCCTCGGCACCAAGGACGACATCTCCCACCGCATCGCCGTGGTGGGCTTCGCCAGCCAGTCCGGCAACGGCGACAACACGGAGCTGCTGTCCATCGCCGGAAGCAACAGCGGCAACGTGGGCGTGGCCTATAACGACATCACCGCCCAGAACCTCAAGGACGTTCTTCAGGAAGTGGACACCTCCGCCGGTCAGACTATGGTCTCCGACGCCATCGGCGCTCTGGCCGCCAGCGGCGCCACCCAAACGGATCTGGGTCTGGACATGGCCCAGCGCATCCTCTCCGCCAACCCCGTGCAGCCTAACGAAAAGCGCAACCGTGTGGTCATCGTCTTTACGGACGGCGCCCCCACCAGCTTCAACGGCTTTGAGAAGGATGTCGCCGACAACGCCATTACCCATGCCGGCTCCATCAAGACCGCCGGAGCCACCGTCTACACCATCGGCATCTTCTCCGGAGCCAACGCCACCAGTGCCGGCACCGAGCCCACAGGCGACCTTGATCAGGACAGCAGCTCCCTGAACAGCGCCTGCAACTGGTTCATGCAGCAGGTGTCCTCCAACAACGGCACGCCCCGTACCCCCAGCTACTACCTGTCTGCGGCGGACACCGGTTCCCTCAGCAACATCTTCCAGCAGATCTCCGACAACATCGAGAGCGGCGGCTCCTCCTCCACCCTGACGGAGGAATCCGTGGTCCGGGATATCATCTCCCCCCAGTTCACCCTTCCTGCCGGAGCCACCGCCTCTGATATCACGCTGGAGACCTACGCCTGCACCGGTAAGGACGGCGACACCTACACATGGCGCCAAAACGACACTGCCATGGGCGCCACTGCCACGATAGACGGCAATAACGTCAGCGTCACAGGCTTTAACTTCTCCGATAACTACGTGGGTACCGTTACGAATAACGGCATCGTCACCTACCGGGGCCATAAGCTGGTCATCCGCTTCAGCGTCAAGCCTCAGCCCGGCTTTCTGGGCGGCAACAATGTCCCCACCAACGCCGGGGCCGGCGTCTATGAAAACAAAGACTCCGAGACCCCTGTCCGGGAGTTCCCCCAGCCCACGGTAAACGTCCCCATCCAGCCCGTCACCGTTGCAGCGCAGGACTATAACGTCTATCTGCTGGGCGGTCTCACTGCCAGCCAGCTGCAAAGCGACTCCACTGTGCAGGTAGGCAGCGTTAAGCTGGATCTGACCAAGGCCACCGACTCCGATCACCCTTACGGTCTGGAACCGTGGCAGACAGCCTACGTGGATATCACCGTCTCCATCACAGGCCCGGACGGCAGCCCCGTCACCGACCTGGCCCAGCTGCGGGCGGACACCTCCTACGCCGTCTCCGTCACGGTATCCCCCAAAACGGAGCCGCAGGCGGATTCCAGCGGCATACCGGCCGCCAAACAAAGCGGCAGCGCCACCGGCAAGGTCAACGTCTTTAAGCCGACGCTCACCTACGAGGACGGCACCGTCTACTACGGCGACACCTTCGATAGGGCCACGCTTCCCGGCTACTGCACCTCCACCCGCTGGTTCCACGGCACCACCGAGGATACCACCGTATCCATGACCGGCATCGCCCCGGGGCTGACCTACGGCTACAGCTACGACACCACCCTTCTGACGGACATCGTGAACACCAAGCAGGACATCCCCGTGAAGGCCACCATCTCCATCGGTGACACCAACATCACCGCCGATACCACCTTCCTGCACACGGACTGCGCCGGAGAGACCTGGAGCCACACCAGCGGCGACCCCGCCTTCCTGCTCCACGTCAGGACCTGCGCCCTGACCGTCACCAAGACCGGCGGCGCTGACGGCGAACCCTATGTGTTCAACGTCTACCGTAACGGTAACCCCTACACCCAGGTCACGGTGGTGGGCAACAGCAGCATCACCATCTATGAGCTTCCGGTGGGCAAATACACCATTGAGGAGGACACCGGCTGGAGCTGGCGCTACGATGCCACCTACGACCCCGATAAGCCGGACGGCTGCACCCTCACCGCCGGCCACAATAGCGGCAGCATCACCTGCACCAACACCCTGAAGAATGACCGCTGGCTCAACGGCTTCAGTGATGTTATCGCCAATATCTTCGGAATCCGACACTGAGAAAGGAGGAACTGTTTGTGGCACGCAGAAAATATCCTTCGCCCCGGAAACCGGGAGCACTGCTTCTGACGCTGGTTCTGCTGGCGCTGGCCCTCACCGGCGCCACGCTGGCGTATCTCATCACCCATACGGACCCCGTCCCCAACCGGTTCACTCCCGCCCATGTGTCCTGCAACGTCACGGAGGACTTTGACGGCACGACCAAGAAGAACGTCAACGTCACCAACACCGGTGACATTGACGCCTACCTCCGGGTGAAGCTGGTGACCTACCGGGTCAATGACGACGGCCAACACATCGGCGGCACGGCAGCCATCCCCGCTTTCACCCCCGGCGACGACTGGGTAAAGTATGGCGACTATTACTACTACACCTACCCCGTGGCCCCCGGTCAGCAGCCCGAAACCCCGCTCATTGATAGCCTGACCCTCACCGGCAGCTACAGCGATGCCGACGGCGGCAAGCAGGCGCTGGAGATCATGGCGGAGGCTATCCAGAGCGCCCCGACAGACGCCTTGGGGCAGGCTTGGGGCGTCACCATCACGCCGGGCCATGTGGCCCAGTATCAGTAAGGAGGGGACGGCATGAAACGAAAAAACATCTGTTCTCTGGCGTTGACGCTGCTGATGCTCCTGTCCTGTCTCTGCGCCGCCTATGCGGACACCGGCTCCGTCACCTATGACGGCGACGCTCAGAGCTTCGTGTTCCTTCCCGGCAGTGACGACTCTCCTACCGATTTGTTCCCGGACTTTAAGGGCGTCATGCCCGGCGACCGGCTTACACAGACCCTGCGCCTGCGAAACGACAGCGACCATCGGGTGCGGCTGTACCTGCGCTCTCTGGGATCCGAGTCCGGTTCCGAGGAATTTCTCTCTCAGATGACCCTGACGGTGCAGGCTCCCACCTCCACCCTTTTCGATGCCCCTGCCCATGAGACGGCTCAGCTGACGGATTGGACGGAGCTGGGAACCATCGCCCCCGGCGGCGATCTGGAACTCACCGTGACCCTGAACGTCCCCCTGACCATGGGCAACGACTTCCAGTCCGGCATTGGCTATCTGGACTGGCAGTTCAAGGCCCAGGAGCTGGAGGACCCCACGCCCCCCACCGGCGACACCTACGCCCCCACCCTGTGGCCGCTGATGGCCACGCTCTCCATGGGCGGCATCGCCTTCCTCCTGAGCCGCAGAAAGCACCGGGAGGAGCCGTAATTTTCCGCATGAAAAGAGACTGCCGAGCCCCTTCGGCAGTCTCTTTTTCTGTCTATCTCCCTGTCAGGGGCATGGGAAAGCCCAGCCACGGGGTCTCCTTGGGCGGCAGTTTGGAAAACCGCATGGCCGCCCCGGTCTGGGGATGGGTAAACTCCAGCCGCCACGACCACAGGGCGATGCCTTCCCCTTCCTCTCCCCCGCCGTATTTCCGGTCCCCCACCAGTGGAAACCCACGGGAGGCAAACTGCACCCGAATTTGATGGGTCCGCCCGGTGTGCAGCCGGATACGCACCAGTGACAGCCCCTCCCGGCTCCCCAGCACCTCATAGGACAGCTCCGCCGGGCGCACGTTCCTCCCCGGCTCCGCCGCCACATAGGTGCGCCGCCGGACGGGATCCCGCCCCAGCAGGTCCGTCATCACGCCCCCCTCCGGCACGCCGTGGACCACCGCCAGATACTCCTTGCCGAAGGTGCGGCTGCGAATCTGCTCCGACAGCAGGGACGCCGCCTTGGCCGACCGGGCGTAGACCATCAGCCCGCTGACGGCGGCGTCCAGCCGGTGTACCGTGCGGATGCAGGGGGTCCCCAGTTCCTGCCGCAGCAGCTGGGGCATCCCGCCGGGCTCGTCGGTGCTCAGCACCCCGGCAGGCTTCACCGCCACCACGATGCGTGGGTCTGCGTAAACGATCTCCATAGGGCATCTCTCCCTTACCATTCATCTTCTATCCTCTATCCTACCACATCCCGTCTCCGCTTGCAAGAAAGCCCTTTCCATCTGCCGTCAGGCGTGCTATAATGGCACCAAACCATCAGAATACAGGAGGGGATTGCCGTGAAAAAGACCGTTTTGAGGAAATATGCCCAGCTGATCGCCGCCTCCGGCGTCAATGTGCAGCCGGGTCAGGAGGTATTCATCGCCGCCGATCTGGATCAGCCGGAGTTTGTGAAGATGCTGGTGGAGGAATGCTATAAGCGCAAGGCCAAGAAGGTGGTGGTGGACTGGAGCTATCAGCCCCTGCAAAAGCTCCACTACCGCTATCGGACCCTGACCACTCTCTCCAAGCTTGATAACTACGAGGAGGCCCGCTGGCAGCACTATGTGGATACCATACCCTGCCGCATCTACCTGCTCAGCGAGGACCCCGACGGCCTGAAGGGCATCAATCAGGAGAAGATGGCCAAGAGTCAGCAGCGGCTGTACCCCGTCATCAAGAAATACCGGGATCAGATCGAGAACAAGTACCAGTGGTGCATCGCCGCCGTCCCCGGCGCCGCATGGGCCAAGAAGCTGTTCCCGGAGCTGCGGACCAGTCAGGCCATTGAGAAGCTGTGGGAGGCCATTCTCTCCACCAGCCGGGTGGACGAGGACCCCGTGGCGGCGTGGGAGGCCCATAACAAGGACCTCCACGACCGGTGCCGGTACCTCAGCGGTCTGGGCATCCGGGAGCTGCGCTACAAGAGCGCCAACGGCACGGACTTCACCGTGGGCATGATCCCGGAGGCGCAGTTCTGCGGCGGCGGCGAGACCAGCCTGCAAGGCATCTTCTTCAATCCCAATATCCCCACGGAGGAGTGCTTCATCTCCCCCATGAAGGGCGTGGCCGAGGGCATTGTCTACGCCACCAAGCCCCTGAGCTATCAGGGTCAGCTCATCGACGGCTTCTGGATCCGCTTCCACGAGGGTAAGGCGGTGGAGTGGCACGCCGAGGTCAACAACGACCTGCTGACCAAGCTCATCACCATGGACGAGGGCAGCTGCTATCTGGGCGAGTGCGCTCTGGTCCCCTTCGACTCCCCCATCAATCAAACGGGCCTGCTGTTTTATAACACCCTCTTTGATGAAAACGCCTGCTGCCATCTGGCGCTGGGCATGGGCTTTGCCGATACCATCCGGGACTTCCAGAGCAAGACGCTGGAGGAGTGCCGGGCGCTGGGCGTCAACGACTCCATGATCCACGAGGACTTCATGATCGGCTCGGCGGACCTCTCCATCGACGCCGTGTGCGACGGCGGCAAGGTGGTCCCCATCTTCCGCAATGGTACATGGGCTTTTTGACCGCCGGCCCTTTCACAAAGACTGTACTCTGTTTTCGTAAATCATTGCAAATCTGAGTTGGGAAGCTAAGGCCTCTGAAAAATATAGCCATCAGAATCCTCATCGGGATCGTCATGGTGATTCTTTGGAGCATCGCTTTTACCAACGTATTGAGCGCAGAGCCGGAATAGGGATCGGGCTGTGCTTGGGGGTATCCCTTGGCATATCCCTTGGCTCCATTTTCGAAAAGAAGGATCAGGAGAAAGAAAATGGATGATGCGTTCATCCAATCATTGCAGATAACCCAAGGGAGGGAGGAGCGCTGCTCCTCCCTCCCTTGGGTTTGCTTTTCGTTTTTTATGCTGCTTTTTCTCTTCCACGAAATTTTTCTCCCAACGGAGGATTTTCCACCGCAGAAAAAAATCCTCCGTGGGAAAATGGCTCACCGGCGGGCCAAATTTTTCTATGTGGAACAAGTCCCGGTTTGGGAGACGGCGGCGTGTCCCATGGGACAAAAACGGTATTCCTTCGGACGTCAGGTCCCGGTCTGATATGGGGCGAGTGGACGTCCAAAAAATGTCCAATCTCTCAGCGCTGATACTCAAATTCCAGATCGTACATGGAGACAATATCCCCGTCCTGGATCCCCATCTGCTCCAGCTGATCGAACAGACCCGACTGGCGCAGAACCTTATCGAAGTACATCCGGCTCTCATAGTCGGAGAAATTGATGTTGCCCATGAGCCGCTGGAGCCACGGCCCCTCCACCAGCCAGGTGTGGTCGTCCCGGTGGATATCCAGCGGGGCGGTGGTATCCACCTCCGGCGGGCGGGGTACATACTCCGGCTCATAGACCGTCACCGGCGGCAGCTCCGCCAAGCGGCGGGCGATGGCCTGCACCAGCTCACGGGTCCCCTGATGGGTGGCGGCGGACATGGCCATGAACTCATAGCCCGCCTCCTGCACATGGCAGCGGAAGGTCTCCAGCTGGTCAGGGTCCGCCAGCAGATCCGTCTTGTTGGCCACCACGATCTGGGGCCGCTGAGCCAGCTCCGGGCTATACTGCTTCAGCTCGGCATTGATGGCGTCAAAGTCCGCTATGGGGTCCCGGCCCTCGCTGCCGGAGACATCCACCAGATGCACCAGCAGACGGCAGCGGTCGATGTGCCGCAGGAAGTCGTGGCCCAGCCCGGCTCCCTCGCTGGCCCCCTCGATGATGCCGGGGATATCCGCCATAACGAAGGACACGCCCTCATCCACATACACCACGCCCAGATTGGGATAGAGGGTGGTGAAGTGGTAGTTGGCGATCTTGGGATGGGCCTTGCTGACCACGCTCAGAAGGGTGCTCTTGCCCACGTTGGGAAAGCCCACCAGACCCACGTCCGCCAACAGCTTCAGCTCCAGCACCACGTCGTGGCTCTCGCCGGGAAGGCCCGCCTTAGCGAAGCGAGGCACCTGCCGGGTGGGGGTGGCGAAGTGCTGGTTGCCCCAGCCGCCCCGGCCGCCCTTACAGAGGACGAAGGGCTCGCTGTCGGACATATCCTTGATGATCTCGCCGGTCTCGGCGTCCCGGATGAGAGTCCCTCTGGGGACCCGGATGGTGAGACTCTCTCCGTCCTTGCCGCTTTTGCGGCCGCCCTGCCCATCTACGCCGGGAGAAGCCACATATTTGCGCTTGTAGCGGAAGTCCATCAGCGTGGACATATTGTCATCCACCTGCACGATGATGCTGCCGCCGTCGCCGCCGTCGCCGCCGTCGGGGCCACCGGCGGCCACGTATTTCTCCCGGTGGAAGGCCACGGCTCCGTTGCCGCCGTTGCCGGCCCGGACGGTGATGCGGGCTTTATCGATGAATCCATTTGCCATAATGCTACCTCGTTTATCTGAAAATGTGTATTTTACTCCAGTATGTCCTATTTTAGCGGAAAAACGCCCCACCGTCAAGGGCGGGGCGCAGGAGAAAACAGGTGCGGCCTGCGGGGAAAACTCTTGCAGATACACGGAAAAGGAGGACAGGCGTTTGCCTGTCCTCCTTATTCCTGTTGGGTAAAGGATATACGGTTTTCATGCCAAGGGCGTTACTCCAGCGCATCCCGGCTCTCGAACACATCACGGATAGAGCCGCTGCGGTCGATCTCCGGCTCAGGCTGGGGTTGCTTGCTCATTTGCAGCTCCTGCCACTTGGCCTTGTCGATGAGCAGCTGGCGGGGCTTGGAGCCCTCGAAGGGGCCGACGATACCCCGCTCCTCCATCTGATCCACCAGACGGGCGGCACGGGAATAGCCCAGCTTCAGGCGGCGCTGGAGCATGGAGACGGAGGCCTGTCCCGTTTCCAGAACCACCTCCACGGCAGCGGGCAGCAGCTCGTCGCCGTCCTCCTGCGCTTCGGCAGGCTCGGCAGAGGTCTTTCCTCCGCCGCCCTTTTCCTTCTCCTTCACCGCCTGCTCAATTTTGTCCATGACCTCACGGGAGTACTCCGCCTCGCCGGTGGTTTTGACGAAGCCCACCACCCGCTCGATCTCCTCCGGGGTGATGAAGCAGCCCTGCACACGGGTGGGCTTTCCGGCCCCCAGCGGGGCATAGAGCATATCGCCCTTGCCCACCAGCTTTTCGGCGCCGGTGGTATCCAGAATGATGCGGGACTCCAGTGAGGATGCCACGGCGAAGGCGATGCGGCTGGGGATATTGGCCTTCATCAGGCCGGTGATGACGTCGGAGGAGGGTCGCTGGGTGGCGATGACCAGATGCATCCCGGCGGCACGGCCCATCTGGGCCACCCGGCAGATGGACTCCTCCACCTCCTTGGCAGCCACCAGCATCAGGTCCGCCAGCTCGTCGATGACCACCACCACCGTGGGCATGGTCTTGAGCTCCTCATCCTGCCGGGCCAGCGCATTATAGCCCGCCAGATCCTTGACCCCGTGCTCGGAGAAAAGCTTATAGCGCTTCATCATCTCGAACACCGCCCATTGCAGGGCTCCGGCGGCCTTTTTGGGGTCCGTCACCACGGGGATCAGCAGGTGGGGGATGCCGTTGTAGGGGGCCAGCTCCACCATTTTGGGATCCACCATGATGAAGCGGACCTCCTCCGGCGTGGACTTATAGAGGATGCTGACGATGAGGGAATTGGTACACACGGACTTACCGGAGCCGGTGGTGCCGGCGATGAGCACATGGGGAAGCTTGCCGATATCCCCCACGATGCAGCTGCCGCCGATGTCCTTGCCCACGGCGAAGGCCACCGGGGACTTGTGCTCGGTGAAGGTACGGGACTCCACCACGTCCCGGATGCGAACCGGGGTGACGGCCCGGTTGGGGACCTCGATGCCCACCACGGAAATTTTATTGGGGATGGGGGCGATGCGGACGCCGCTGGCGCCCAATGCCAACGCAATGTCATCAGAGAGGTTGGTGATCTTGGACAGCTTCACCCCCTGCTCCAGCGTGAACTCATAGCGGGTAACGCTGGGGCCGTGAACCACGGCACCGGGGTGGGCGTCCACGCCGAAGCTCTGAAGGGTCTGGGCCAAGCGCTGGGAGTTGCTCCGCAGCTCAGCCCCCACCTCCGTATAGTTGTCGGCGGTATTCTCATCCAGAAGCGTGATGGGGGGATACTGGTACGCCTCCTCCGGCTGGGCCAGCTCCTGCTCCACCGCAGCGGCCACCTCCTCGGTGGCGTCCTGCACCTCCTGCGCCGTGACGGAAGGCTTGGCCGCTTCACGGGGCTTAGTCACAGGGGCAGGGGCAGCAGACGCTGCCGATGGGGACGTAACGGGAACGGCGGGGGCCACGGGGGCGGCTTCCTCCGCAGGCTCCCCCCGCAGCACCTGATCCGGGGTGCGGACGGCGCTGCTCTTACGGGAGAAGAAGGGTTTCTTCTCCTTAGGAGCAAAGGTGGGTTCCTCCGGCTGGGGCTGCGGCTGTTTGGTGGGAGGCTCGTCGTCCAGGGGGATATCGATGGCGGCACGGCGGCGGGGCCGCTTCTCCGCCGGTTTCTCCTTCTCACGGACGGGGGGTGCTTCCTCCGGGATGTCCTCCCGCTCCGCCTCCCGGCGCTCCTGCGCCCGGCGGACGGCATCCTTGGGGGAGATGTGCAGCGCCAGACACAGGGCCGCCAGCAGCATGAGGAGGAACAGGATCAGAGACAGCACCTTGCCGAATACGGCGGAGAAGCCCACGGCCAAACCGCCGGACAGGGCACCGCCGCTTTGCAGGGACCGGCCGGAGAGCCACAGCTCCCGCAGGCCGGTGAGGCCCGGTTCATAGGAGCGGGCGCACAGCAGCAGATGCAGGCCGCAGCCGGTGAGTACCGGCACCAGCAGCGTACACACGGAGCGCAGGGTGGCGGGACGGTCCCGGTGGGTCAGCAGCAGGAGGCCCGTCAGCAGCAGGGCCGGGGCCGACAGCCAGTAGCCGTAACCCAGCAGCCCCTTCAGCAGGCCGCCGAAGAAGGTGATGAACAGGGCCTCCTCCTGAAAATAGGACACGACGGCGCACAGGGCCAGCAGCAGGCAGACACCGCCGGCGATCTCCCGGCCGTAGGTAGGGGCAGGAGGGGGCGGCGTGCGGGGATTCTTTTTTGCGGGTTGCGAGGTTTTCTTCTTTTTGGGTGCAGCAGCCATGCGGACTTCCTTTCGTGCAAGAGAACGGGTGTTACTTGACGGCGTTCAGAATGAGGGTAGCCAGACCGGCGGCCCAGCAATAGTAGGCGAAGGCACCGAAGCGGCCCTTGTCAGCGATCATCTTCAGCAGGCGGATGCACAGGTAGCCGGAGACGGCAGCCACCACCACGCCCGCCAGATACACCGGCAGTTGGCTCCAGTCCACGCCGCCGGTGAGGGCATCCTTCAGACTGAGGATGTTGGCACCCAGCACGGCGGGGATGGACAGCAGGAAGGAGAAGCGCACGGCAAACCTCCGCTCGAAGCCCACGAAGCAGCCGGTGGTGATGGTCATGCCGGAGCGGGAGATGCCGGGGACCGTGGCAATAGCCTGACTGACGCCCACCACCAGCACATCCAGCACCGTGGCGCTGCGGGCATCCTTGCGGCCCTTGCGGGCCCGGTCGCTGAAAAACAGCAGGAAGCCGGTGACGATCAGGGCGGCGCCGATGAATACCATACTGCTCTTCAGGCCCTCCACCGTGTCCTTGATGGGCAGGATGGCAAACAGAGGCAGCGTACCCAAAATGATCAGCAGGATCAGGCGGCGGGCCGGGGGTACCGGCGTAGGGGTGCTGTGGTGGACCAGATCACCGATGCCGCAGAAAAATTCCCGCACCATGTCACAGATGTCCTGCCAATAGGCCACGAACACCGCCACCAGCGTACCCAGATGCAGCAGTACGTCGTAGAAGGCGGGGACCTCGGCGTTGATGTGCAGCAGATTCTGGGCGATGGCCAGATGGCCAGAGCTGGAGATGGGCAGAAATTCCGCCACGCCCTGGATCAAGCCCAGAAGAATAGATTGCAGAAAGGTCATAGGTTTTCTCCTTATTTGAAGTTCTATCAGGGGGTATGGCCCCGTATTGTTGGAAGGGGTACGTTTTATCATACCACAGGCGGGCAAAAAATACCACCCCTTTTCCTCGACAATCTGCGGGATGCCGCAGGAGCCATTCTTATCAAAGGAAAGAAGGCCCACCGGATGGCGGGCCTTCTTCACCGTGTGCGGTACACGGGGTCAGAATGTGACGGACTGAAGCTCTTTCAGGCACTTCTGACACACGTTCTTCCCCCGAAACTCCGATACGCCCCGGCTGCTGTTGCAGAAAATGCAGTTGGGCCGGAATTTTCGCAGGACAATGGATGCGCCGTCCACATAGATCTCCAGCGGATCACGCTCGGAAATATCCAGCGTGCGCCGCAGCTCTACGGGCAGGACGATGCGTCCCAACTCATCCACTCTTCTGACGATACCGGTTGCTTTCACAGTGATCTCCCCTTCTTTGCCCCTCAATTTTAGCGTCTACGTGGGATTCGTTTATATTATGCCGTAAATTTGCATATTTGTCAACCAAATGATAAAATCTGTCTGGATAGATGTAATAAAATATGTCGGTGCGGCGTATACATCCATGAGGTGACAAGGATGGCGATGGCGTGGATCTGGACGGGAATGGCTGTGGTCAGCGTGGTGTGCGGCGCCGTATACGGGCGCATGGAGGCCGTCAGTGCGGCGGCGCTGGAGGGGGCCGGGCAGGCGGTTCGGCTGTGCCTCTCCATGGCGGGGGTGCTGTGCCTGTGGACGGGGCTTATGGAGGTCATGGATCGGTGCGGGCTGTCCCGGCGGCTGGGACGGCTGTTCCGTCCGGTGCTGCGGCGGCTGCTGCCCCAGGCCAGCCGGGATCCGGAGACGCTGGCAGCGGTGACGGCCAATGTGTCGGCCAATCTGCTGGGGCTGGGCAACGCCGCCACTCCCATGGGTATCCGGGCGGCCTGCCGTATGGCACGGGGGACGGAGGGCGTGGCCAGTGACGAGCTGTGCCGGCTGGTGGTGCTGAACACCGCCTCCATCCAGCTGCTGCCCACCACGGTGGCCAGCATCCGGGCCGTCTGCGGCAGCGCTGCACCGCTGGATTCCTTTTTTGCCTACGAAAATATGGTGCTTGATCTGATATTGCTTTCGGTTACAGC
>ERZ772881.1752-NODE-1752-length-18033-cov-5.458060_pt1 | contig 18033 bp, 20 predicted proteins | sample MGYA00580581_ERZ772881 | MGnify/ENA primary metagenome ERZ772881 (study PRJEB29015, sample SAMEA2737668) | human gut metagenome | biome: human gut; feature: human-associated habitat; material: faeces | place: China | collected 2012 ...
TTCTTCCGCTTTTTGGGTTGATAAGGTTGGTGATCATCCTACATCGACGGTCTCGTCCTTTAACCCTAATAACAGCAGATCGAAGTATTCATTATCCCTATAGCCATACCCTTTTCTCTTTAGAACCTTTATTTTGTTATTTGTTCCTTCTAACACTGCATTGGTAACTCTGCAATCATACCAAGCTAGTATTCCAGTCCGTTTAGCCATCAGTGTATTTGCGACTTTTACCATTGCTGGAAGTTTTGTCTCTTTAGCTCTTGCGCACCAATATTCCAATTTTGTTTTTCAGCTTCATCTTTGTTCTCCTGCGTCCAAATTTGTCCGATATCTTCTTTAGATAATAAGCTTTAAACAAAGGCTCGTTAGTTCGTAGAATATTATCAAATCTCTTCTTTGAATCTTCATCAAATTTGTCTAACGATTTCGATAAAAGCATCCATCGTGTACCTTTTTAGTGTTCACTGAAAAAAGATCAAGCAGTCCTGAGGACTGCAAGACCCATTGGTATGCCTAATTCGAAATGGAGAAGATGAAGCCAAAATACGAGTTTTCTGAAAATTGCGAGACAAAGTTCCCTAAGGAACTTCATCACGTTTTTGACAAAGAAACACATCCCTGTCCAGCATCTTGCTGTGTCCGGAAGCTTGGCTCGTATGTTGTCGGCTCTGTATATTCTCTTGCCGGTACCGAAGGAGCATTCGATTTCGTTTCTATCCCCTATGGCCTTGACCATGTCCGTGTAATATTCCGGAGAGGTTCTTCTTTGGGCGGCCTTCCAAGAGGCTTGCAGAACGAACCAAAACGCTCAGAAAAGTGTGCTAAAATTGGTACAGCGAACCGGACACCTTAATTTAGTAACTAAAGCGACTAATTGTCATTCTCGAGGGTTGTAGTTGATAACATATGTTACTTTTAGAATCATAGAAGATGGATTGGAATAGTCTTTGCATTATGGTCGGTAGTTAATAACAATTTAAAATTTACGATTATGGATACAAAAGGAATTGAGACAAAGAAAGTATTCGACATCAAGAATTTGATCAATTATAAGGCGGGAGAAGTGGTTGAGAAAGTGGTAACGTTCGTCAAAGGTGGTGCCGTCGAGTTGAAGGCTGCCGATGCTGGTACAGACATCAAGGAGCATAGTGTCCCTTATCAGGCTACTCTCTATGTCCTCGAAGGCGAGGCAGAGGTGACAATTGAAGGAAAGGTATACAACCCACATGAGGGCCAACTGCTCATCGTACCAGCTAATGCCAAACACAGTCTGCACGCTAACAAGCGCTTCACGGTGTTGCTGTCAGTCATCGCAGCATAATGCTGAATAAATAGAAACGGAGTATTCACCCTCCTAACAAATAGAATTATGAGCAAGACATTTCTTGAGGCAGTAAAAAACCGGCGTTCTTACTACTCATTCAAAAACTATTCGCCTGTCACAGATGACAAAATAGAAGAGATCATCAACACCGTAGTTAAATATGGCCCGTCGGCTTTCAACAGTCAGTCGGCAAGGATTGTCTTGCTTCTTGGCGAAAGTCACAAGCGGTTCTGGAATATCGTGGAGGATGTACTTCGTAAGAAGATTGGTGAAGAGCGGTTCGTTGCTATGGGCAAGAAGATCGACAATCTATTTGCCAGTGGCTATGGTACTGTCCTTTTCTATGAGGATTGGGATGTGGTAGAGGGATTGCAGAAGCAGTATCTGGAGTATGCAGCTAATATGCCGATACATTCCTACACTTCTGGTGGCATGCATCAGTTTGCTATCTGGACGGCACTTGAGGAGGTAGGATTCGGAGCCTCACTTCAGCATTATAATCCTATTATCGATGAGGCGGTGGCCAAGGAGTTTGGGATACCTTTATCCTGGCATCTCAACGCTCAAATGCCTTTTGGCGTCCCTGTCAATGAGCCTGGAGCGAAGTCTTTTAAGCCGCTTGAGGAGAGGGTAAAGGTTTTCAAGTAAAAAATAAAATTTAATAAATTCGACTATGGATATTTCAAAGAAAATGCAGGATGCGTTCAATGCGCAGATCACACAGGAGCTGTATTCATCAAATCTCTATCTTGAGATGGCTTTCTGGTTCCGTAAAGAAGGCTGGAATGGCTTTGCCAGCTGGATGACAAAGCAGAGTGCTGAGGAAAAGAACCATGCTCTTCGTATGGCTGATTTCGTACTCAACCGTGGAGGAGAAGCGCATGTAGGTGCTATCGATGCTCCTCAGACAGACTTCAAGGATCCGAAACAAATCTTTGAAACAACGATGGATCATGAGAAGAAGGTCTCCGACCTCATCTATCAGCTTGCAGAGAAAGCAGAGGAAGAAAAGGATCGTGCATCGGTAAACTTTATTGATACCTTTGTTGACGAGCAGGTTGAGGAGGAAAAGAGTGTACGTGATATATTGAATCTCTTCCGTCACCGTGATGGTCATACCGTGGCCAATATCGATGATATTCTCGGTGCTCGCAAAGAAGAGTAGTTAAAGATATCCTCAATATAATAGCTAACGGATGGCTCCACATAGGAAACCATCCGTTAACAGTGAGGATGTCATCTGAACTGTGTCATAGACTAAACCGATAAATTTATCATCGCTCTGTTTTATAGAGCATAAACATTATCAGATACGCAATTCCCTGAAATCCTCTATCTCCGACAAATCTGCCATTCTCATACCTACTCTGATAGAGATAAAACCTATCAAGCCTATTCTTGTTATCATCTGTCGAGCCAATTCTTCAATTGCGTGATTTTGTCTTTGCTGACCACAATTCGCAAATCAGGGAATCTATGAAGGCTAACGGTCATTTTGTATTTGGAGAAATTGGTAAGTTTGTCAATACTTTCGACATTTACCATATATTGTCGGCTAACACGGAAGAACAAATTGGGATTTAATTGCTGCTCCAAGTCATTCAGAGATTGGTTGATGGTTACAGAATTACCATCACTAAGGTATGCCCTAACGCCACCATTCTCCGAGAAGAAATAACTAATGTCTGCCGTCTTGACAAGTTTGAAGCCATCATAGATATGCACAAGGAAATAGTCTCTCCATTTCTTGCCAGTTGCTATCCCCATTTTCTCCATCAGAGCTGAATAATCAATGACTTTGTTGCACATGGATTTAGCCTTTGCCAGGGCTTTTTCTAATTCTTTGGGCAATATCGGCTTCTGAAGATAGGCGATGCCGTTGCTCTTGAATGCCTCCAAGGCATACTCATTATAAGCCGTGGTGAATATAACAGGCGAAGTCGGTGCTATCCCCAAGAAAGCCTCGAATACATCACCGTCGCCTAGTCTTATGTCTGCAAAGATTACATCCTCGTCATGCGGATTTTGCAGATAGTCGATGACCGCTTTCATTGTGGTAAGCGGTCCTTGTATTTCCAGAGAGTTGTCTATGTTTTGCAAGAGGCGTTTCAGTCTTGAAAAGCCACGCTCTTCGTCTTCAATGATTAAAACTTTCATGATTTTGATAAGATAGGAAGTTTGACTTCAAAATATTTATGATTGTTGATAACGATTATTTCCTTTCCTAATTGACTATAACGCAGACGCAAGTTTGTCAATCCCTTTTGTGTTGTAGGTAAAGAGCTCTTTATCGGATTCAATACATTTCTAACGATGATATATTCATCTTGACGATATATCGAGATGGAAAGCGGGCTATCCTTTGTATGGCAGTTATGCTTTATCGCATTCTCCACCATCATTTGTATAGCCAAAGGCAAGGTTCTGTCCTTGCACCTTTCTATTTCTTTAGCGACTTCTACATGTATGGTATGAGGCGAACTTATCTCTTGAAGTTCACAATAGTTCTTCACGAAATGAATCTCTTCGCGTACAGGCACTGTCTCATCATCCAAATGTGTGACTACATGTCTATAGATTTCGGAGAATTTCAGAGTGAAATTTTCTGCCTGTACAGGATTCTCCTCTATCAAGTCAGCCAATGTGTTGATACTGTTGAATATGAAATGCGGATTTGTTTGCTGACGCAAGAGATTGTTGGTAAGCACTACGTTTTCTTTCTCTTTTTTGATGAGGATGGAACAATAATATAGGCAGGCATTTACCATGGTCAACAACGTGGCGATTAATCCAAAGACGTATAATCTGTCCCAATAAACTTCGTTCCCTGAATGCCAAAGAGTATCGAATATGTTTTCAAATGCAACAGCCCAAGTAAAGTTGACTATCAGTAATAGAAGTATATGAGTGGCAAAGCGAGGATAGCTTATGTTGCCTTTTACAAAGATGTTACCCAAGACATTTGAAACCCATAAAGAAAACAATGCGTAAAAAGAACAATACGCAATGTCGAAGCACAAGTCTTTAATAGTAATGCCTGTACCCACGAACATATCAAAGTCCATCAATGCCCATAGCAAGTAGGAAAAGATGCATGTAGCGATAGATATGATGAACCAATTCTTTATAAAACCATGATATTTCTTCATATTACTCATTTTCGCTTGCAAATTTAGTATTTTTTTGCGAGATAGACAAGCAAGAGCCATGAATGACGAAAAATCCCCAATGAATCAGCTATTTTTGCTTATGAATCATTCATAGGGTAGTTAGATCAGGTTCATCTGTGATTTATAGGGATTCATGCCCCAATTTCTCCGACTCATGATGATTGGACTTGCACGGACAAAAATAACATTATAATTTCGCACTTGATATTTTCAATGTTTAATCAAAAAATATAAAATGGAATTTATTTTTAAGAAGATTTTTTTTGCATTTCTGTGCCTTGTAGCACTAATGTGCTCATTATCTTCCTGTGAGTCAAATGACAGCATGGGAGAAGAAGTTGCTGTAAAGAACTCCGTGAATGAATCAACGCTTAGTGAGGCTGATGCTCAAAAAGCTTTTGCAAAAGTCTTATCTGTTGCTGTTGCTAAGGATGGAACTTTGAGATCTTTTTTAAAGAATGAAGCTGTAAGGCAGTATGACAAGGATTATGATGTGTTTTATCCATTTGTGAAAGATGAGATAGTAGAGATATGACCGAAACTAAAACAATTTCTGTAAAAGGCTCTGATTTATTCTACATTAGTAAATTTCATGTTACCAAACAACACCATACAGGATTCCGTCATAGCAAGTGGTGGTACGCTACTACCCCAGAAGACCTTATGGGAAAATGGGTAGATGTTTCTTCTAAAGATCTATATCTTACTGGAACATGGGATCTTTCAAATAACAGACTATGATTATGGTAAAGAAAGTGTTGAAGAGTAAAAACTACAGGATGCTTATATGGGCATTCTTTATGCTAATGGTATTGGCTTCTTGCTCAAAAGATGACGAGCCGGAAGAAGTCATATATCATCAGAGTTATGTTAAGGGAAAGTTGAACGACACAGAAATCTCAATGAATGATATTAATGCCTTGGTTTCTTCTACAAAATCTGATTATAATTTTATTGTCAGAGAAAATGAAGAGAAGGTTTCTATGTTTGACTGGAAAGTAAAACTTGTAGATACACCAGATTCTGTTGTTACCCTTTGCCTTCATCTTGATAATATTTCAAGGACTAATAGTATGATTGCGTCCCCTAACAATGACCCTACATCTGTTCAAACAAAGGACAAATGCTATATTACCGTAGAGAATCTAAGAACAGAAAATTCTGTTACTTACACTCCTACGGAGCATTCTCAGATTTCTGCCGAATGGAATTATTTTACGGTTACACCAGACTCTAAATCCGAGAAACATAATGGGGTGACGTGGGATTATCCAGGTCGTGTTTGGTCTGGCATTGATGGCAGACTTTCTGGTACATTCATCAATAGTTCCAAACTCAATCAGACAATAAAACTTGACATTAATTTCAAGTTATATTAAGTTATCTAAAACAAAGATGTGCCAAGAACTTCCAAACTTGGCACATCTTCATTTTCTTCGAAATTTTTGAGTTAAACCAAAAAAACAAAGGAAAATGAAGAAAGTAATTTTAGCAATGTGTACAGACTCTTGTTATGGCAAGCATTTTCCCTCTGCATAGCATGGCGCAACAGGGAAAAGGCAGTTATCTCCTATGTCCGAGGTGTGAAGTACCCTGGCTACTCGTTTAAAGGGAAGTGCGAGCTGAGCGTTATGAAACAGTTGGTAGCAAGAACAGACGAATGGTTGCGCAGACGAATACGCATGTGTATATGGAAGTCATGGAAGAAACCTCGAACAAAGGTGAGGAACCTTGAAAAATGTGGCATTGACCAATATAAGGCTTACCAATGGGGTAATACACGTTTAGGTTATTGGAGAATTGCGGGCAGTCCAATACTACATAGTACAATGTCTAACCAGAATCTTAGGAGTGCGGGGGTATACTTGCCTGTCTGATGAATATGCCAAATGGTTACCATAAAAGAGGAACCGCCGTATGCCGAACGGCACGTACGGTGGTGTGAGAGGTCGGTAAACACGAAAGTAGAAGGTAGCACCTACGATTAGTGTTTACCTCCTACTCGATTTTGCCAAAAGGGTTTACATTTTAGCGATCGCCAGCCATTCATCGTAGTGCAGGGTAGGGCCCTGTGCCCTACCTAAAAAGACGTCATAACGTTGGATAAAAAAGTTAAGGCCACACCGTAACTTTCCCTGTGCCCTACCTAAAAAGACGTCATAACCGATGATAAAGTGGTCGAACATGGCTTGAGGTGGCCCACGGGGGGCCACCCTGTTCTTAAAGAAATCTTCCACTGCTCTGTGGCTTTCGACTTCCTCTTGTAGCAGTTTTGCCATGTCCGTCTGAATCTGTTTCATCTCCGTGGTGTAGTCAACAGTCTCCGTACTGCCTCTTGAACGGGTTACGAACCGGCAGCGTTCACATCCCGTTATACCAAGTTTGTTATGCAAGGCTTCGGCGCGAGAGCACTTTTCCCCAAACTTCAATGTTTCCCCGTCATGGCCTTGTTCATTCCTTCCATAAACTGTGCCTGCAGTTGGCGGGCCGTCTTGTTGTTGGGGTTGAGGCGTAAAGCCAGTGCGAAGTTGTCGAGTGCGTCACGATAGTAGCGTTGTCCGTTTTGCTGCGGATTAGTGACAATGAGGCAGGTATAGTAGAAGCCTTTCAGTGTGGCAAGGTCTGACTGGGCAGATGGAGCCTTCAACGGAAGAGCCTCAATGCGGCTGATGACGCGCTGGCTCTCTTCCAACAAGGATGCTGCCCGCTGGTCGGCGGGATGCGTCACCACCTCAGAGAGTATCAACATGCCCTGCTGATACTTAGGCCCGATACTGTCGGGCTGCATGGCCTCTAAGCGTTTCAGGCCTGCAAGCCGCTGCTCCAGCGTGGGCTGTTCCTGTTGGGCATGAAGACTTAATGTACTGACAACCATCAGAAGGACGGCGAGAACGGCACGAAGGAGACTTGTATCCCTGCGTGAACTAAAAGTTTGAGATGTCATAAGCTTTATTACTTTTAAGTGAAATGAATATACCAAGATAGAAAAACCTCTTACTGCTACTCCTGATGGAGCTGCCATCATTGCCATAGCCATAGACGTTGTCACGGCCAAGCAGATTGCTCAAGGATGAGTAGATGATGATGCGGCGGCAGGGAAGATAGGATACTGAGGCATTTAAGCTGTTATAGTTGGGCGTGGCGCGTCCACGGACGATGCGCGAGGAAGCAAACGATTCGGTGAGTCCGAGCGAGAATCTGCCTAAGCCATATTTCACTGAGAGGCGGAGATTGTGGAGAGAGGAGAAGGCGGGACGGCACTCTGATGTTTCGTCGAGCCAGCGTCTGCGCGCGTTGTTGTAACTGTAGCTGACCATCGTGGAAAGGTTGGGCAGCAGAGATTGGTCGTCAATAAACACATCGAACCCCCTGCTCCATCCTGTGCCGTCGGCTGTATAGGCTTGTCCCTCCCAAGTAGGAAGATGATGGTAGCGTTTGGTATAAGCCTCCAGACGAATGGTGGTATTTTTAAACTGCTGGGCAAGCGTGGCGATATAGTGGTCGGCAACTGTCACAGGCAATGCTGTTGCGCTCCGTGCCAAAATGGTGTCAACAGCCGTCTGGCTGTATCGTCCTGCCGACAGAGAAACCTGTAGGGACGCCGACGGATGATAATGGACCTGCACTCGTGGAAGGAAAGTCCATTGATGATTCTGGCTGTTGTAGCCCAAGCGACAGGAGGCATTGGCAAAGAGCGTAGATGACACGCGGTACAGCGCTTCTGTGAAAAATGCCGGAAGATGAAAAGAACGATGAGTATGGAAATCCATGACTGTCGGTGCCTGATACCCGACATTATAGTGCCGGATGAAGTCTTCTGTCCCAGCGGTCATCTTCAGGCGAGATGAGAAGGTCTTGCTGATCTTGGCTTTCAGATGAACCTCACTGCTGTTATGGGTAAAGTGGTCTCCAACCATCATTGCTTCGTCAATGTCCTGCCAATAGCCGCTGAGCGCCATGCCTGCAAACCAGTTGACCCTGCCTTTCAGCACACCTTTCATTACACTGTTGAAATAGATATTGTTCTCACCAAGGCTTAGTCTCCTTCCGTCGGTGTTCAAGATGAGTGAGGTATGGTCGTAGCCGAGATAGGTCTTTGATACCGTCGAGGCTGTCGGCTGCATCTTCCACTGCATCTCTCCAGAGAGCTGTCGGTAAGGCTGTTGCCAATCTTGACGGTCAGGGAAGATCCGATGATAAAGTCCCAGGTCAAGATAACTCATGTTCATTGACAGGCTTCCGGCATCAAAAGCCCGTGTGCCTCCAATGTTCCAGTCAATGAGTGAGGCGCTGGCGCCTAACTTGTCACTGGTCGACTGGTCGGTCGTCTCCATCGGCAAGACCGATGACAGCGCCTGGTCGTACTCAGCCTCATAACCGCCAAGAGAGAAGTCGATGCCTTTGAATAGAAAAGGAGAGAAACGCCCTCGTGAGGAATTGTTGGGTGCCGTAGTGGTATAGGGCTGCAGCACGTGCATGCCATTGATATAGGTCTGACACTCCTCGCTGCTGCCACCGCGGACGTAGAGCTTTCCGTCTTCACCCACTTTCTGTGTTCCGGGCAGACTTTGCAGTGCTGCGACGATATCACCACAACTGGCTCCGTCAGCCACAATATCCAAGGCCCCCATCCGTTTCAATCCATTGGCACTGCCAAAGCTGAAGCGGCTGCCTGTCACTACGACTTCATCAATGGATGCAGTGTGTGAACGGAGGAGGACATGAAGGCTGTCGTGTGCAGTCCCTATTCTCAAATACTTGTCATCATAACCCATACAGCTGACGACAAGGGTGTCTCCTTTCTCACTGTTGAAGGAGAAGACGCCGAGGGAGTCGGTAAGTGTGCCATCCATTGTGCCTTTGACAAACACGTTGGCATTAACAATGGCATGATGACCATCGGTCACCTTGCCGGAAATGGTGCGCTGAGCCTGTAAATTGACAGCGACAAGCAAGAATGGAAGTATGAGAATCGTTTGTTTCATACCGCAAAGTTACGGCATCAAACAGACGCTTGCAAATATTCAGGACAGACAACGAAGTTGCGGGATAAACAACTATGTGTCAAGCTGAATGACTATCTTTTGGGATGAATGGCTAAGCCGCTTATCGGATAAATGACTTAAGTTTCGGCACGTAGCTGCGCGATACTGGCACTATATGGTGGCTGTCAGCCATGGTGAGTTGATAGCCGTTAGAATTGCCTTTGGCGTCCGTGATGTAGTTGAGATTGACGATAAACGAGCGGTGACACTGGAAGATGTAGTCCTGGTGTGCATCCTCAAGAATGGCAGCCAGCGTAGAACGCAACTGCCGCTTCTCCACTTTTCCCTCATGGAGATAATAGATGTCTACGAAGTTCTTCTGAGCCTCAGCATAAAGGAACGCGCGAGCAGGAAGTGTGAAGTCGTCGTTGCATACCGCATGGTCGTGAAAGGTCAGCATCGCCGCAGTCTGGTCTTCTGTTTCCTTAGGAAGAAGCTCTGCCAGCCGAGAACGCAGCCGTTGCTGATAGCCTAATGAGACATTGACTAACGTGATGGGAATGCTGATCAGAAGCGTGACATAAAGGTAAGACACAAAGAGGCGCAGCGAATAGGGACCGCCGAAAATGATGCTGTCCAGCACACTGTTGCCGATGCCTATTGTGATGATCAGCAGTAGGATAGCCAAACTCTCATGTCCTATTCTCCACACTTTTACAAATTTGTTCCATGGACGGAAGACAAATCTACCATAAAGCCAGGTCAGTATCACGGCAAGTAGAGTAAAGAAAACGGATACTTGCAACACGTTACCATGATAAGTGGCAAGTCCGAAAGGGCGCAGCAGATAAAGGACGAAGAAAACTACGGCACCGGCAATTAACGATAGCTTTAGCCAGTTGTCGCTCTCACCCAAGGGATAGGGACGAGAAAAGTATATTTTTATTAAGTGTATATATTTCATCTCTTTTTCTATGCTGCCTCATCCTTTTATCTTCAATGAAATGGCTATTTTGCCGAAGATAAAGAGCAGCTGACATGCTATTATTTCCGTTGAAGATAAGAAACTCTTTGGTAAAATTACAATCTATTATTAATAAAGCCTACGAAATAAACGATTATTTAAGTAAGTTTATATAATAAAATAAGGTAGAGAAGATAACAAGAACCAAATTTTAGGCTGTACGAAGATGGCCCCTTGTTGGGCATGGGAAGTCGCGGAAGGACGTATCTGCAAAGATGAATAAGGGCGTGAAACTCTAACTGTCCGCTCGAAACAATACGGCCCCCTCTTCCTTTCATCGTTACACTTTTATCGCAAATTCTGTCACATGAAAGGCAAAATTAACGCGGATAACGGCCATATTCGGTAAAAAAAGCAGTAACTTTGCGGCAAATGTATATTCATAGCTAAGAAATATCATGGCAGAAGATGTATTCAAGAAGATTGTAAGCCATTGTAAGGAATATGGCTTCGTATTCCCCAGTTCAGAAATCTATCCTGAAGGCCTGGCCGCCGTTTACGACTACGGCCCCAACGGCGTGGAGCTGAAAAACAACATCAAGAAATATTGGTGGGACTCCATGGTGTTGCTCCACAACAACATTGTGGGCATCGATGCCGGCATTTTCATGAACCCCACCGTGTGGAAGGCCAGTGGTCATGTCGACGCTTTCAACGATCCTCTCATCGACAACCGCGACTCAAAGAAGCGCTACCGCGCTGATAACCTCATTGAGGACCAGATAGCTAAATATGACGAGAAGATTGACAAGGAGGTAAAGAAGGCCGCCAAGAAGTTTGGCGACGCCTTCGACGAGGCCAAATTTCGCGAGACCAATCCCCGCGTGCTCGAACATCAGAAGAAGCGTGACGCGTTGCATGAACGTTATACCAAGGCCATGCAGGGGCCCGATCTTGAGGAGTTGAGGCAGATCATTCTCGATGAAGGCATCGTGGACCCTATCAGCGGCACGAAGAACTGGACCGACGTGCGCCAGTTCAATCTCATGTTCTCTACCGAGATCGGCTCCACAGCAGGCGCTACCAATAAGATCTATCTGCGTCCGGAGACGGCACAGGGCATCTTCGTTAACTTCCTTAACGTACAGCGTACCACGCGTCAGAAGCTGCCGTTTGGCATTGCGCAGATCGGCAAGGCTTTCCGTAATGAGATTGTGGCCCGTCAGTTTGTTTTCCGTATGCGCGAGTTCGAGCAGATGGAAATGCAGTTTTTCTGCCAGCCGGGCACTGAGATGCGGTGGTTCGAGTATTGGAAAAAAGCGCGCCTGGCCTGGCATGAGGCACTCGGTATGGGCAATGAAAACTATCGCTTCCACGACCACGAGAAGCTCGCTTTCTATGCCAATGCCGCCACCGACATAGAGTTCAGGATGCCTTTCGGCTTCAAGGAAGTGGAGGGTATACACAGCCGTACCAACTACGATCTTTCACAGCACGAGAAGTTCAGCGGTACGAAGATGCGCTACTTCGACCCCGACAAAAACGAGAGCTACGTGCCCTACGACGTGGAGACCTCTATCGGTGTCGACCGCATGTTCCTCTCTGTCATGTGCCACGCTTATCAGGAGCAGCAGCTTGAGAATGGCTCCTCGCGTGTGGTGCTCTCCCTGCCCGAGGCGCTGGCTCCTATCAAATGCGCTGTGCTGCCACTCGTCAACAAGGATGGTCTGCCCGAGAAGGCGCAGGAGATTCAGGACGATCTCAAATTCCATTTCACCACTCACATCGACGCCAAAGACTCTATCGGCAAGCGCTATCGTCGTGAGGATGCCATCGGCACGCCTTACTGTGTCACCGTTGACGGACAGACACTGGAGGATAACACTGTCACCCTGCGCCACCGCGACAGCATGGAGCAGGAGCGAGTCAACATCAACGAGTTGCGCGCCATCATCGAGAATCGGGTCAGCAGCACCTCTTTGCTCAAGAAACTTGCCAAAGAGATAAAGGACCTGTAAAGGGTAAAAAGGATAAAGTAAAAATGTAATAATGAGGAAGATAAAAGATACAGTGGAAGGAAAGTGTAGAAAGGTAATCGTTTTTTTACCTTTCTGCCTTTTGGCCTTTTTGCTTCTAACGGCCTCTTGCTCCGAGTCTGACAACACGGTGGAGGAGTTTGCCAACTGGAAGAACACAAACCTCTCCTATTGGGACAAGCTCTATGCCGAGACGCAGACAAAGGTCAATGGTGGCGATGCCTCTTGGAAGATCTTTAAGAGCTATTCCATAGCAGACAGTTTGAAGTCGCCTGACACCGACTTCATCATTGCTAACGTGCAGACAGCTGGTAGCGGCTCCGGATGCCCGCTTTTCAGCGATTCAGTGCGTGTACGCTACAGTGGGCGGCTGTTGCCTTCCAAGAGCTACACCGACGGCTATGTCTTCGACACGATCAATAACGATGGTGTGGCTGACTTTAAGGTGAGCACGCGCACGACGGGCTTTGCCACGGCCCTGCAGCATATGCATATCGGCGACGTGTGGGAGGTCTATGTCCCATGGACCTTAGGCTATGGTGAGTCGGGTGCTAATAGCATCCCCGGATGGTCGGTCTTGCGCTTCCGCATCCAGCTCCTGGCGTATGCCCGAGCCGGAGAAAGCCTGCCGAAATTCAAGTAAGGTCTTGAAGGTGGCCGCCCAGCCAGAGAAAGACCATTTCTATAAGTTCATTTAGCAGGAGCGTGTACGGCGTAATCGCATTGCCTTTACGTCGTACACGCATCGCCTTTACACTGTAATCGCATTGCCTTTACACTGTAGTGGGAATACGATTCCTGTTTACATATTATCAGGCTGCTTTTGCATGCTTTTTTCATATTCTTACTAAAGACTTATTGATGAAACAATGAAAAAAACTCTATTGCTGTTCGCCCTTACCTGCTCGCTGGCGGCAGGCGCGCAGACTAAGCCTGCCTTTGAGGTGGCAGGCAAGGACACCACTTGCCAAATTTTCGTTTACAGTCCGGAGGAACACGCCGGACTCCACGTAGCCTATCTCACTAATCAGGAGCAATGGCACGACATAGGGCAGGTCTGTGGCTCCGACTACGGTCCCTGGGGAACCGAGAAACGGATGTACACACCCTATGTGCTGCATGCCGCCGACGGTACCTGGCGGCTGCTCTTCTCCGTCAACAGCTCCGCTCCATGTATGGCAGCGGCCTATAGTGAGGATCTTGTCACCTGGCGACCACAGGATTATCCGCGAATGTGCGAGCAGGGAATCCTTGCGCCTGTGATGTTTCAAATGGACAACGGCACTTTCGACATCTATTTCAAGACCAAGGACGGATCACGGAGATATGTCAAGGCCGATAAGGATTTCCGCCATTTCGATGAGGCCACCGAGCCCAGCTCCATCAGCGACGACGCTTGGCTCATGGACACTGCCACCGTGGCGGGCAGGCAGTTTGTGGGTAATCAGTTTGAGGTGCCGAAGGTACACCTCAACTATCTTCTCAACTATTTCGAGGCCTTGCGCAACGATCAGGCCCGCTATGCTGAACGCATGAAGGACGACGCCGCACGCTTTGCCTCGCTGGACACACATGTGAATGCCACGCTTACGGTAGACGAGGCAAAGACCAAGCGCATTTCCGATAAGCTTGTCGGAGTCTTTTTTGAGGACATCAACTATGCGGCAGACGGCGGGCTGTATGCTGAGATGGTACAGAACCGCGACTTTGAATATTCCTCAGACGATCACGAGGGATGGCAGTCGCAGACAGCATGGACTTCCAATCGTCCTATCATCATCCGGACTTCCAATCCGCTGTCGGCCCTCAACCCGCATTATGCCGTGTTGGAAAAGACTGACACCTTATATAATAGTGGATGGGACGGCATGAAAGCAGTTCCCTTGCAGCAGTTTGATGGCTCACTTTTCTTGCGCCAGCCCGAAGGCGCCAGGAACCAGATGCTTGTGATGCTCGTGGGCAACAGTGGTGAGGTGTTGGCCAAGGAAAAGGTGAAGTTGCAGGGCAAAGGCTGGCAACGCTATGCCTTCTCGCTGACGGTGGACAAGAAATCGCTTGCGGGCGACATGCGTCTGGCACTGACACCGCTGAAAGACGGACAAGTGGACGTGGACATGGTGAGTCTCTTCCCGCACGACACTTATAAAGGGCATGGACTGCGACGTGACCTTGCCGAGGCCATTGCGGCCTTGCATCCTAAGTTCATGCGTTTCCCTGGTGGCTGCATGAGTCATGGACAGGGACTCAGCAACATCTATCACTGGAACGAGAGCGTCGGACCTTGGCAGGATCGCAAGCCGGCAAAGAATATCTGGGGCTATCGTCAGACGCGCGGCCTCGGTTTTTATGAGTATTTCCAGTTCTGTGAAGACATTGGCGCTGAGCCTCTGCCGGTGTTGGCTGCCGGTGTGCCATGTCAGAATTCGGCCGCCGACAAGGACGGCTACGCGGGCCAGCAGGGTGGCATACCGATGAAAGACATGCCCACTTACTGTCAGGAAATCCTTAACATGATAGAGTGGGCCAACGGTGATCCTGCCACGTCGAAGTGGGCGAAGATGCGCGCCGATGCCGGCCATCCTACGCCGTTCAACCTGAAGATGATAGGCATCGGAAACGAGGACATCATTTCCACGGTCTTTGAGGAGCGGTTCAAGATGATTGCCAGTGCCGTGAAGGATAAATATCCTCAGATTAAGGTCATTGGCACTGTGGGACCATTTCATGACCCTTCAGCCGACTATGTGGAGGGATGGAAGTTTGCCAAAGATAACAAGCGCATTGTCGATATGGTGGACGAACACTATTATGAGTCACCCGGATGGTTCTTGCGCAATCAGGACTATTACGACAGCTACGACCGTCAGGCACCCAAAGTGTATCTTGGCGAGTGGGCCTCGCAAGGCCGCACGGTGGAGAATGCTCTCGTGGAGGCGCTGCACCTCTGCTCCCTTGAGCGCAATGGCGATGTGGTAAGGATGTCAAGCTATGCCCCACTGTTCTGCAATGTGGAGCATCAGAACTGGAACCCTGACATGATCTATTTCAACCGTGACAGTATCACTATGCTCACGCCCAGCTATTACACGCAGAAGCTGTGGGGCAACAATGGCGGCGATAAATATGTCAGTTCGTCTCTTGATCTGCCTGCGTCTGTGGGCTATCGTGTCAGTGCCAGTGTTGTGAAAGATGTTGAGGATAAGACTATTGTCAAGCTTGTTAATGCCCTGCCACAAGCCCTGACGGTCAGTATCAAAGGATTGTCAATAGCTGACGGTACAGCGGCTGAAGGCTTTGGCGGTAAGCCGGACAGCAAGCATGTGATACCCTTGAAGGTAATGGTGGAAGATCAAAAAGTCACACTTCCAGCCTACTGCGTCGTAGTGATCCGTAAATAGTGGGTTTTGAATTTGTGCCATTGTGTCAGTCGCATGCAACGATCCTGTCATTGGCATATCGTTTGTTCAAGTGAGTGCGGACATTTACATTCAGTTCAAGCAACATTAACAACGATAATAAATAAAAATACATACTATTATGGGAAAGATTATTGGAATCGACTTAGGTACTACCAACAGCTGCGTAGCCGTATTTGAGGGCAACGAGCCGGTAGTCATTGCAAATGCTGAGGGTAAGCGCACTACACCGTCCGTGATCGGCTTTATGAAGGACGGCGAGCGTAAAGTGGGTGATCCCGCCAAACGTCAGGCCATCACGAACCCGAAGAATACCGTATATTCCATCAAGCGTTTCATGGGTGAGACCTATGAGCAGAGCAGGATGGAGGCAGAGCGTGTGCCTTACACCGTCATCAACGATAACGGCTATCCTAAGGTGCAGATCGAGGGTGCCGCACATCCTTACACACCGCAGGAGATCTCGGCCATGATTCTGCAGAAGATGAAGAAGACTGCCGAGGATTATCTCGGCCAGGAAGTGACGGATGCTGTCATCACGGTGCCGGCTTACTTCTCCGACTCTCAGCGTCAGGCCACTAAGGAAGCCGGTGCTATCGCCGGTCTGAACGTCCGTCGTATCGTCAATGAGCCTACGGCTGCCGCCCTCGCCTATGGCGTGGACAAGGCCAACAAGGATATGAAGATCGCTGTGTTCGACCTTGGTGGCGGTACATTCGATATCTCTATCCTTGAGTTCGGTGGCGGTGTGTTTGAGGTGTTGGCTACCAATGGTGACACACACCTGGGCGGTGATGACTTCGACCAGAAGATTATTGACTGGCTGGCGGACGGCTTCAAAGCTGATGAGGGCGTCGACCTTCGCAAGGACCCGATGGCCATGCAGCGCCTGAAGGAGGCTGCCGAGAAGGCAAAGATCGAGTTGTCCTCTACTACTTCTACTGAGATTAACCTTCCTTATATCTCTGCTGAGGGCGGTGTGCCAAAGCATCTGGTAAAGACGTTGACACGTGCCCAGTTTGAGCAGCTGTGCCATGACCTGATTCAGAAGTGCCTTGTGCCTTGCCAGAATGCCGTGCGCGATGCCAAGCTCTCAACATCCGATATCGATGAGGTGATCCTTGTGGGCGGTTCGAGCCGTATCCCTGCTGTGCAGACATTGGTGAAGAACTATTTCGGCAAGGAGCCTTCAAAAGGTGTGAACCCTGATGAGGTCGTTGCTGTAGGTGCAGCTATTCAGGGTGCTATTCTCAACAATGAGAAGGGTGCCGGCGACATCGTCCTGCTGGACGTCACTCCGCTGACCCTCGGTATCGAGACGATGGGCGGTGTCATGACGAAGCTCATCGATGCTAACACGACTATTCCCTGCAAGAAGAGCGAGGTATTCTCTACCGCTGTCGACAACCAGACTGCTGTGACGATTCACGTGCTGCAGGGTGAGCGCCCGATGGCTGCCCAGAACAAGAGTATCGGTCAGTTCAACCTCGAGGGTATTGCTCCGGCTCGCCGTGGCGTTCCTCAGATTGAGGTCACTTTCGATATCGATGCCAATGGTATCCTGAACGTCAGTGCAAAGGATAAGGCTACAGGTAAGGAACAGAAGATTCGCATTGAGGCTTCAAGTGGTCTGAGCGACGACGAGATCAAGCGCATGAAGGCCGAGGCTGAACAGAATGCTGCTGCCGACAAGGCTGAGCGCGAGAAGGTAGACAAGCTCAATCAGGCTGACTCGATGATCTTCACCACCGAGAACTTCCTTAAGGATAACAGCGATAAGATCCCAGCTGACAAGAAACCGGCTATTGAGCAGGCTCTCCAGCAGCTCAAGGATGCTCACAAGGCCGGTGACGTGGCAGCTATTGACACGGCCACTGCTGCCCTTAACACTGCTGTTCAGGCCGCCAGTGCCCAAATGTATGGTCAGGCTGGTCCTCAAGGTGGTGCTCAAACAGGTGCCCAGGGCTCCCAAGGCGGAGCTAATACCGGTACCGGCGCGGGCCAACAAAGTGGCTCTAAGGATGACAATATTCAGGATGCCGACTTCGAGGAGGTCAAGTAAGTGCCGAAAAGAAAACACATAATAAACAATAAGCAAAAGCGTGCAGCTCAATGAGTTGCACGCTTTTTGCGTTTAT
>ERZ772881.1754-NODE-1754-length-18020-cov-7.920568_pt1 | contig 18020 bp, 12 predicted proteins | sample MGYA00580581_ERZ772881 | MGnify/ENA primary metagenome ERZ772881 (study PRJEB29015, sample SAMEA2737668) | human gut metagenome | biome: human gut; feature: human-associated habitat; material: faeces | place: China | collected 2012 ...
GATTTGAATCTATGCCCAATTAACAACCGTCAGGGAATTGTAATTGATGGTGAAGATTCAAAGGTTATTTGCAAAGACTAATTTGAAAATTCCAGTTTGTCAACTACAAGTGACATTGAAAGAGTCAGCCCATTCAAGGTGCTGGCTCTTTCAAAAATTCCATTCTAATAAATTGCATGATAACTTAGAGTAAAAATGAATACCCATTAGCCGGAAATGAATAGAAAATGAATAAAAGTGTGGTGTTTCGTATAATTATGAGTTAGTATGCATCAGACACACTTTTGTAAAAAGGGAGAAGAAAAAAGAGGGCACGCGCCGCGTGCCCTCTTTTTTTGTACCCTTCGCCCTGCCCGCCTCGTCTCGCCGCGCCGCCCTGCCCTGCCGTGTCCCGCTCCGGCGACTCCCCCCGCCCCGACCCTCGCCGCTGTGGGCAATAAAATTTTACATGGATTTTACAAAACCGATACGTTGGATTTGACATTGACCTGTTACGATGGTATCAGTCAGAAATGTGTAAAATATGAGAATGAGTAAACGGGAGAGAACAATATGAGTATCTTTGATGTGCTGACGATGATAGGTGGCCTGTGCCTGTTCCTGTTCGGCATGGACCTGATGGGCCAGTCGCTGGAGCGCCGCGCCGGCGGCAAGCTGCGGACGCTGCTGGACCGGATGACGGGCCGCGTATTCACGGGTTTTCTGACAGGTCTTGCCATCACGGCGGTGATCCAGAGCTCATCGGCCACCACGGTGATGGTGGTGGGCTTCGTCAACTCCGGCCTGATGACCCTGCGGCAGGCCATAAATGTCATCATGGGAGCAAACGTGGGCACCACGGTGACGGCGTGGCTGCTGAGTTTAGCCGGTATTGATGGGGGAAATGTGTGGGTAAATCTGCTGAAACCCACCTCTTTTACGCCGATCCTGGCCCTGATCGGTATTTTCTTCTACATGAACGGCAAAGATCCGAAAAAACGGGACACCGGCGCCATTCTGCTGGGCTTCGCTACCCTGATGTTCGGCATGGACACCATGAGCGGCGCGGTGGCGGGCCTGCGCGATGTGCCCGCCTTTTCACAGCTGTTTCTGCTGTTCAAAAATCCGCTGCTTGGCGTGCTGGCCGGCGCCGTGCTGACCGGCATCATCCAGTCCAGCTCCGCCTCCGTGGGTATCCTGCAGGCCCTGGCTGTCACCGGCCAGGTCAGCTATGCCGCCGCCATCCCCATCATCATGGGGCAGAACATCGGCACCTGCGTCACCGCACTTTTATCCTCCGTAGGCACCAGTAAAAACGCAAAACGAGCGGCTGTGGTACACCTTTTGTTCAATGTCATCGGCGTGGCGGTGCTGCTGACAGGGTTCTGCGTCGTCAAGGCCATATTCGATCCCGGCATCCTCCACGACAGCGCCACCATGTACGGCATTGCTATCGCCCACTCCTGCTTCAACGTCATCTGCACGGCCATACTGCTGCCCTGCGGTGGGCTGCTGGAAAAATTAGCCATCCGCATCGTGCCGGACGGCCCGCAGGAGCAGGCGGAAAAGCCGGTGGAGCTGGACCAGCGCCTGCTGGCCACGCCGCCGCTGGCGCTCCAGCGCTGCCGCGCCGTAGCGGAGGAGATGGCGGCCTGTGCCGCCGGTGCGCTGGATGCCGCACTGGACAGCTTTGACCACTATACGCCGGAACTGGCGGAGCGCATCCGCCGCGATGAGCAGCGCTGTGACCACTACGAGGATGTACTGGGTACCTACCTGGTGAAGCTCAGCACGCAGCAGATGGGCGCGGAGGAGAGCGAGGAGGCTACGGAGCTGCTGAAGACCATCGGTGATTTGGAGCGCATTTCCGACCACGCGGTGAACGTGCTGGAATCCGCAGAGGAACTGCGGGATAAGGGGCTGACGTTCAGCGGCGCGGCAAAGGAGGAGCTGGCAGTGCTGTCCGGCGCCGTGCAGGATATCCTGTCCAGCGCCGTGCAGGCGTTCCGCAGCAACGATGTGTCCGCCGCCGCTCAGGTGGAGCCGCTGGAGCAGGTCATCGACGCACTGAAGGAACAGATGCGGACGCGGCACATCCTGCGGATGCAGCAGGGTGGCTGCAGCATCGAGGCGGGCTTCGTCTGGTGCGACCTGCTGACGGATCTGGAGCGTACCTCCGACCACTGCTCCAACATCGCCGGCTGCGTTATCGACGCGGCCCAGCACGATCTGAACCTCCACGAGACGCTGCACAACGTGCGCCACAGCGATGGCGACTACCGCCGCCGGTTCAACGCCTACGCGGAAAAATACGCCCTGCCCGCGCCGGAGAAGGCGTGAGCCGAAACAGATAGAAAAAGTCCGTATTCCCTGTGGAATACGGACTTTTCGCACAATATCGAGGGGAGATACGGCTTTTACAGATGGGCCACGACATCCATGGTGATGCGGGCGGTCAGACCCCACAGCGGGTGGGGCAGACCGTGGTACACCGGTACCTCCATGTAATAGGGCCGCCAGAGGTAGCCGGCGGAGACGCCCGCGTCCTCATAGGGGAAGTCGGAGATGGACACCGGCTGGCGGTGGATATACACAGCGGGCGGGTGGTCACGGAGCCAGGCCAGCGGCACCAGAAAGGTATCGGCCACCTCCGCTGCGCAGGGGCGTATATCAGCCAGCGCAGCGCCGTCCACGCGGCCCAGCACCGGCCGCAGCAGGCAGTTGGAGCGGATGTGCAGGAAGTCCATCTCGCCGATGACCTCCACCGCTTCCGGCGGGATGGACAGCTCCTCCCATGTCTCCCGCAGGGCGCACTGCACCGCCGTTTCGCCGGATTCGGTCTTGCCGCCGGGGAAGCAGACCTCATTGGGCTGCCGGACCGTGGCAGAGCGTATTTCATACAGAAGGCTGGGGCCGTCCGCCGTGTCCACCAGCGGAACCAGCACGGCGGAACCGCCGCGTGCGCCCATCAGGTCGGGCACGTGGCCGGTGTAGGCACGGCGCAGGGAGGAGAGATCCATGGCTTGTACGTCCTTTCTGAAAAAGCTCCCCCGCCGCAAGGCGGGGGAGTCCGATGGTCCGGCGGAGTGGATCAGCAGCCGCAGCCGCAGCCGTTGCTGGCGTTGTTCCCGCAGCCGCAGCCATTCCCGCAGCCGTTGCCGCAGAACAGGAACAGCAGAATGATGGCGATGATGATCCAGCAGCAGCTGCCGCCGCCAAAGCAGGAATTCTGATTACACATAGTGTGACCTCCTATGAAGAATTGACCGTCTTGCCGGTCTCATTCCCATAGTATGCCGGTCGCGGGAAAGTGTGCCCTTACGGGCGGGAGATACGGTAGCTCAGGGTCAGGAGGGTGTCCACAAAGTGGATGTCCTCGAAGAACACGCCGGGCTCATCGGTAGACAGCTCCACATTGGTAAAGTTCCAGAAGCCGCGGACGCCCAGGGCGATGAGCCGGTCAGCCAGAGACTGGGCCACGTTCTGGGGTACGGTGAGCACCGCCACGTCGGGGTGGTAGTTGGAGACATATTCCTCCAGCTCGTCCATGGCGCGGACAGTGATGCCGCGGATCTCCGTGCCCACAAGGGCGGGAGAGACGTCAAAGGCGGAGTCGATGCGGAAGCCTACCTTATCAAAATCAAAGTTCTGCAGCAGCGCGTGGCCCAGGTGGCCGGCGCCGATGACGATGATCTTGTGGCCGCTGTCGATGCCCAGAATGTGGCCGATCTCGGCGCGCAGCTCCGCCACGTTGTAACCGTAGCCCTGCTGGCCGAATTCGCCGAAGCAGCTGAGATCCTGGCGGATCTGGGAGGCGGTGATGTCCATCTTTGCGCCCAGAGAGTTGGAGGAGATGCGGACAACACCCTTGTTATACAGGTCGTCCAGATAGCGGTAATAGCGGGGAAGCCGGTGGATCACCGCGTCGGAGATCTTCTGTTTCTTCATACAAAAACCTTCTTTTGGGATAGGATGCGGTGCGGGGGCACCTGAAATATGATGGTATTTTACCGCATAGAGCGGGAGTTGTCAACTTTTTTAACAATCTTTTTGAAAAAAGTTTTTTCAATCGCTTTACATCCGGCGGAAGAACTGCTATAATACTCTGGCTGATGGACAGCACACAACCAAATATGCGCCCGTAGCTCAGTTGGATAGAGTGACAGACTCCGACATTTCAGGCGTCTCCAGTTGAGATATGGCGCAAAGCCTTGCCGCACCTGCGTTTGCGGGAATGGCAGAGAAAAAATGCGTGGTCGTTGACTACTATTTGACGACTATCGCAGAAACCCACAACCAAATATGCGCCCGTAGCTCAGATGGATAGAGCGTTAGACTCCGACTCTAAAGGCCGCTGGTTCGAATCCAGTCGGGCGTACCACTCGCCTCCAAAAGCCCATGGCTTTTGGAGGTTGTCCTTTGCCGCAATTGACAAATACGGCTGTCCCATGGTACAATGAAACTCCAAAACAAGTGTGGATTTTTCTGGAGCATTGGCTCCATTTTTCGCCACGCATCCGACAGGGTGTGCGGCGTTTTTTTATTAAGAGGAACGACGGATGAACATATTTTACCAACTCATCGGGTTCGGCGCACTGATCGCCATGGGTCTCAGCTACTGGCAGAATGACAAGCGTACCATCTTGCTGTGGCAGGTGGTGGCCAACCTGATCTTCGCCATCCACTACACGCTGCTCCACGCACGCTCCGGCGCACTGTGCAGCTTTTTCCAGATCGTCGTGCTGCTGCTTTTCCTATTGCAGGAGAAATTCAACTGGAGTAAACTGGTCACCGCGATACCCATCGTGGCAGTATTTCTGCTGATTGCCGTGGTGACCTATGAGACGCCAGTGACGGTACTGCCCATCGTGGCATCGTTGGCGGCGTTGCTGCCGTTCTTCCAGTCCAGGCGGCGGGTGATACAGGTGGCGGGCATTGCCAGCGGCCTGTCGTGGCTGGTGTATGTCATTGCGGTACGGTCGTATTCCGGCATGGTGACAGAGTCGGTACTGACCATCATCACGGCGGCGTCCCTGCTGAAGAAGGAAACCAGAAAGCCCTGAACGGACAGATCCCCCGGCATATTGCCGGGGGATCTGCCGAAGGGGTGCGCCGCGTCAGGCGTAGTGCTTCAGACCCTGCGCCATGGATGAGGCGGTACAGCGGCGGGCATAGCAGGAGAGCGTATCACGTTTCTCTCCGCCGCACCGGGTGGCTGCTATCAGCGCGGCCAGTCTCCGCTTGCGGGGGACTAAGGGAGTATCCTGTTTCATTTGCTTTGCCATGGAATATACCTCCGTTCGTTTTACTACCGCTATCATAAAACAACGGAAGGTCTGTTCCATTGGCAAAAATAAATGAACATTTCTAAGAAAATTGTGATAGTATCACAAGGGGGCAGAAGCCATGACATCACAGCACACAGCGGACTATCCCACACTGCAGGAGGTGCTGCGCCTGCCCATGTTTGCGGGCTGCACGGTCTGCGGCGGCGCGGCGGGACTTGGCCGTAGGGTCAGCGGTGTCAATCTGACGGACACACCGGACTACGCGCGCTGGCTGGCGCAGGGAGAACTGCTCATCACCACTGGTTTTGCCATCGCAGACGATCCGCAGGCCGTGGATGCGCTGCTGCCCACGGCGGCAGAAAAAGGCCTGTCCGGCGTGGGTATCAAGCCGGGGCGCTACCTGCCCAGCCCCCTGCCGGCGGCGCTGGCGGAGAAGGCTGACCGACTGGGACTGCCGCTGCTCCAACTGCCGACCGATATGCGCTTTGCCGAGTTGGCCGATGCGGTGTCCCGCGAGATCGCACGGCGGCGAATACCGGCGGAGCAGGAGCGGCAGCTGGCCGTACTACTGCACCATCTCATCTCTGGCGCGCCGCTGAGCGAAGCGATGGAGCGTCAGGCGGCGGAGTCCGGTATCCATTTGGAATGTCCGCATATCCTGATGTGGATACGGGCTGATGCGCCGGAATTGCAGCGGCGCTCTTGGCTGCACGAGGCAGAAGAGTGCTGCCGGGCGTTGGGCGCGGACATGTGGGGGGCACTGTTGGAGGATGGCCTTCTGCTGGTGCTGGAGGCGGACGACCTGTTCGCGCTGGAGATACCGCTGTGGCAGGTGATGGCGGACTTTGCCGCCGTCCACGGCGTTATCTGCGGCGTCAGCCGCCCCTACGGCGGTACGGTGGGCTTTCAGAAAGCAGACCGCAGTGCCCGTGCGGCGCTCCACATGGCGGCGCGAACGGAAGCACCCTGCGTGACAGACGACCCAGCGGGGGTGGTACGGCTGCTGGAGGAATCCTCCCCGGCGGAAACGGACGCCTATATCCATCGGCAGCTGGGAACGCTCCTGCGGCAGCCAGAGCCGCGGCGGCAAGAGCTGCTGGACACGCTGGCGAGCTGGCTGCGCTGTATGGGCAACCAGCGCCGGATGGCGCGGGAGCTGCACCTGCACTACAACACCGTGAGTTACCGGCTCCAGCAGCTATGGTTGCTGCTGGAGGCCGATCCGGTCGATCCGATGAAGCGATTGGCATTGGAAACGGCCCTGTATCTGTACTGGTACAGGCGCACATAAAGGAGTGACTGATCATGGATAAGAGCAGGACGGGCGGTGAATGGGAGCGGATGGTGTCGGGGCGTCTCTATACGCCTACCGATCCGGAGATTGCCAAGCGGCACCGGGTGGGTATGCGCCGCTGTGACCGGTTCAACCGCCTCCCGCTGTGGCGTACCAAGACCAAGCAGCGTGCGCTGGAGCGCCTGATCCCCTCCGCAAAAGGGAAGAATTTCGAGGCGTTTGCACCCTTTTACTGCGAGTACGGCGTGAATATCTATGTGGGGCGGAACTGTTTCATCAACTACAACAGCGTATTTTTGGATGTAGCGCCCATTACGCTGGGGGACAATGTGCTCATTGGACCCAATGTGACGCTGGCCACGCCCAACCATCCGTTTATCGCCGAAGAACGAGCCTATACAGATTACCCCAACGGCTGCCATGCGTTGGAGTATGCCGAACCCATCACCATCGGGGATCACTGCTGGCTGTGCGCCGGTGCGACGGTGTGCGGTGGCGTGACCATTGGAGCGGGAAGCATCATCGCCGCCGGCGCGGTGGTGACGCGTGACATCCCACCCAACAGTATCGCTGCCGGTGTACCCGCCAGAGTGCTGCGGCAGATCGACGAGCGCGACCGCCTGCATGTATGGGAGAAGTATGTGAAGAACGAACTGCCCGATGCGCAGCGGTGACAACAAAAGTGGTGGGCAATTACATAAAGAATTACCGGTATAGATGCGTCTGGCGAAAAGCCAGGCGCATCAACCGTTTCCGTTCGTAAGGATATATTTTCTTATGAGAGATTGGCCGCAACCTCTGCTATGGAGGCTGCGGCCTTTTCTCTTTCTAAGGCGCGAAGATCTCTGTTTTTCCTCTCAGAGCGCCGCTTGAAAGGCGGCGTGGGTGTTTTCCCATGGGGAGCGTCCGGGAGGCAGGACGGAGGCTTTCTGCGTCAAAATCAACACTTTTCAAAACCAGAGGAAGGAGGCGCCGGATATGGCAGTTTTCCGCATCGAAAAGACCGGAGATTACACGGTCATGTCCAACTACCACCTGCGGGACAGCGACGGGGCCCGGGAGCTGGAGGCACACGGCTATCTCGTCCGGGTGCGCGTTCGCAACGAGAACGGGCAGCTTGGCGCCATCGAGTACACCATTTTGGAGCTGCCGAAGGAGCCGGCACAGAAACCCGTACCTGTACGGGAAAATCCAATACAGGTAAAGCCAATGTCGGATGCCTCATGAAATGCTGACATGTACAGCAGTTTGTTATGCAGTGGGTCTCATCCTTTGGGATGATTTACATTTCGAAACAGACTCGTATAATATAACTTAAGATAAGTGGCGAAAGGCTTATGACAATCTCGCTCTGTATCAAAGGGAGGGAAGAAATGACCGAAAAAATCATTATAAAGCCCTCCGTTCAGAAACGGTTTGACAGCTTCATGGCACACGGCAGAGTCCTTTTTTTCAGCGCGCCCTGCGGCTTTGGAAAGACCGTACTGGCGGACGCGCTGCTGCGCGGGCGGAACGTGCTGCGGCAAAGTGCGGCAGACCCAGACTGCGCGATCCCGCCGTCAGCGCAGGATTGGGACATTCTGCTGATCGACGATCTTCAGCTCATGCAGGAGGAAGCCGGACAGCAGGCTCTTTGCGAATTGATTCGCTCAAGTCCGGGGCGCCATTTCGTGCTGCTCTCGCGCGGTGTGCCGCCCGGCTGCCTGACGGCGTTTCAGTACACGGGGCTGATGACAGTGCTGGAGGCCGACGACCTGCTTTTTGACGCGGACGATGTGCGGCGACTGTTTCAGCTTTCGGGAGCGAATGTAACAGATAGCGAGATCGACGGAATTTTGAAAGAATCCGCGGGCTATCCGCTGGGTGTGGCCATCACGGCGCGGTGCATGTCCCCGGACAAGCCGTGGACACCGGAGCTGGTGGCGCGGGTGTTCCGGGAGGTGTTTCTCTACTTTGAGACCGCCATCTACCGGCGCTTTGACCTGCCGGTGCGGCGCTTCCTGTTGGAGCTGGCTCCCTTTGAAAGCTTTGACCTGGAAATGGCGCGGATGGTCAGCGGCGATCCCCGTGCCGGCGAACGGCTGGACTGGCTTCTTCGATACACCACTATGCTGCGCTACGACGACTGCCAGCGCTTCCGCTTCTGGTCGGGGTTCCGAGCTTTTCTCCGCTGGGAGATGGAACGGGAGTATACCGAGGAAAAGCGCAAAGCGCTCTTCAGCCGGGGCGGGCTGTACTATGAGCTGAAGGAGGACTACGCCCACGCCCTGGAATGCTACACCAGCGGCGGTGACCATTCCAAGGTCTCCGAGCTGCTGGTGCGCAACGCCGAGCTGCACCCCGGCATGGGGCACTATGCCGAGATGGAAAAATACTACCGCAGCCTGCCGGAGGCGGAAATTCTCGCCTCTCCCTCGCTGATGCAGGGCATGAGCATGCTCTGCGCGCTGGCGATGGACTACGAAGGCTCGGAGCGCTGGTACGGCGAGCTGCAAGCATTTGCCGAGCGCTGCGGCAGGCAGGACGCCGCCGGAAAGCAAGCCCGCAGCCGCCTTGCATGGCTGGACATTTCTCTCCCCCAGCGGGGCGTGAACGGTCTGACGGAAACCATTCCCGCCGTGTTCCGGCTGCTGATGAACAAGGAAGTGACGCTGCCGTCCTTCTCCGTCACAAGCGCGCTGCCCAGCATCATGAACGGCGGCAAGGACTTTTCCGCATGGAGCAAAAAGGACGACCTGCTCTACAAAACCCTCCGTCTCCCCGTGGAGGCGGTGCTGGGGCGGGACGGCGTGGGTCTTGCGGACTGCGCCATTGCCGAGAGCAAGTTTGAAAAGGGGGAGGACGTGGCCGGTCGGATGCTGTCCCTTCTCCCGCAGCTGAACGAGGTCCGCAACCGCGGCACGCCGGACATGGAGTTCGCCGTCAGCGGATTGCTGGCCCGCAGCCAGCTGGCGAACGGACAGCCCGCCGACGCGCGGCGCACCATCGAGGTGCTCCGTGAATGCTTTGCCGAGCGCGGTTTGACACGCTTTCTGCCCAATATGGACGCCATGCTCTGCCGTATTGACATGCACACCGGCGACCTTGACGCGGCGGACGCGTGGTATCGGGAAAAAGCCCCGCGGGAGCCGACGCACCTGAACGTCATGCGGCGCTACCAATATCTTACCCAGGCCATGGTGGAACTGGCGGACGGCAGACCGGACGCGGCGCAGCTGACGCTTGCCCCGCTGGAGCCGTACATCCAAAACTGTGCCCGTATCATCGACGGCATTCACCTGAATGTCCTGACTGCCATTGCCCTGTACCGCAAGAAGGACGAGCGGTGGCGTGAGCGATTGACGGCGGCGCTGGACGCGGCGGCGGAGTACCGCTTCATCCGCACCGTCAGCGTATACGGCACGGCGGTGCTGCCGCTGCTGGAAGCGCTGGACTGGGACGGCGACAAAGCATGGCGCAAGCGGCTGATGGCGGCGGTGCGGACGCAGGCGGCGTTCTACCCCCATTTCCTCGAACCCCGCCTTGCCCCCGGTGAGGAGCTGACGCCCACGGAGCTGCAAATTCTCCATCTGCTCTGCGCGGACAAGTCCAACGCCGAGATCGCGCAGATCATGGACGTGAAGCTGCCGACCGTGAAGACCCACGTCAGCCACATCCTCGACAAGCTGGACGTGAAGCGCCGGGCGGAGGCCAAGACCGCCGCGAAAAAGCTGCGGCTCGTTCCGGATGATCTATAAATGCTATGCCTGTGCCTGAACGGGCTGGATATAAACCCTATACACATATCCTAAAGGAGGAGCTTATGAAAAAACGAGTATTGAGCTTATTTCTGGCGCTCACGCTCTGCCTGACGCTGTTGCCCACAGCGGCTTTTGCCGAGGGTACGAACGGCAGTGCCATCAGCAGCGAGGCGGCCGCGGCGGAGGGCGGTCTGCCGACCGCCACCAGAGCGCCGACCGAAGGCGGCGGACAGTTAACCAACACGGGCGAAGGCGAACAGCCCAACTCCGAAACGGACGCGCTTACGGAGATCTGGTGCGTAAGCAAGCCCGATTCCATTGGCCGCAGCTATGACGGCACGACGGACGGCAGCATGGTTTCTTTCGGCACGCTGGGTTTCACAGATGGCGAAAATTCGTATACGCTTACGGAAGGAACGGACTTTAACGCAACGAAAACGTTTGATTCCGCGGACGCGGGTGATCATACCGTTACTGTGGAGTTGGAACTTATCGGTGATGCAGCAACGAAGTACAAGCTCAGGGCGGGCGAAGAAACGTTTACGATCAGCGGCACCATCAACAAGGCCTATCCCAATTTGACCGTATCTCTTTCCGAGACGACTTGCACGGTGGGCGAAAAGCTTCTTCCACTATTGTTCATCAGCGGTGTGCAGGAAGATGCTGCGGTGACATATTACTATACGCAGTACCAAACAATAGTTGGCAATTCGGAGTACGAGGGTTATATCATTCCTGCAATCGATGAAAACACCGCAGTCAGCAGTCTCGACGAGGAAGGCAATAACACCTACTACATCTACGCCAAGACCGGCGAGACCAGAAACTACAATGAAAATATTTCCAATGTGGTGGAGCTCACGGTCAACGAGGCTGCCGTTGAGGCTGCTTCGATCACAAGAGCGGACGGCACGGACGGCGGCACATACGGATCCCTCCCGGCGGCGCTGAACGCGGCGCAGGACGGCGACACAGTGACGATGCTGACAACGCTGAACGATGATGACACGATCAGCTTCTGCCGTGATGCAGAGGGGGAGCCTGTCGAAAAAACCGTTACGCTCATGATGAATGGGCAGAGCCTGTCCTTTGAGGGCGCTTCGCCTTTGCATATACAGAGCGGCAAGCTGATCATCGGCGATGATGCAGCGATTTCCCAGCCTGCACAAGCGGCGGTGCCTGCTGTCTTCGTAGATAACAATGAGCAAAGCAAGGACAGAGGTACGCTGGAATTCAAAGGCAAGGCAACCCTTACCGGCGGCTTGCTCATCCAGAACTGGGGCAAGCTGGTGGGTGGCCTGAAGGAAGGCACGATTATCACAAGCAACGGTACATACAGCGTTTCTGTAGAGCGCTCTGAAACTTACAGCAATGTGCTGGGCTTGCTGGGCGATGGGCTTGCTTTTGCGAAGAAAGATAAACCAACTGAACTCGTCAACGGCAATGTGAAGAATCTGACCGAGGATGTCATCGTTGTGGCGCACACGCATAGCCCAAAGTGTACTCAGAATCCCGACCCGGATGCGCTCCAAACCTACATCTACACCTGCGACTGCGGCTTCGTATGCCCACACGATCGCTTCACGAACAGCATCTGCGACATCTGCCACGCGGCGTGTACCCATGACGAGTATACCAGCGACGATAAGTGTGCTCGCTGCGGCGCGCCGTTTGCGGTGCGGGTGGAGTGTACCGATAGCGTGGGTATCACATCGAACAAGCTGTACATGAAGACCACCACTCAAGACGGCACCGATGATACGCTGCGACAGGTCTTTAACGAGGCCGCAGATGGCAGCACCATCACCCTGCTGGCAAACGGGAGGCTGCCTTACGGCATATATGCCAGCAAGACCCTCACGCTGGACCTGAACGGACATAGCCTGGATGGGTACAGCTTGAATGTGGGCGGCTCTACGGCCACGGGTCAGGCTCTCACCGGTAATCTGACGGTCATTGACAGCAGAGGCGGCAACGGCGCAGTGGGAGTGACCGTGCGGGACGGCGGTACACTGGTATTTGATCCGGAGAATGACAGCACCACCCTGCTCCAGCTGGAGGTTTGGGGCGGCAAAGTCGAGCTGCACGGCGGAAAGATTTTGAGAAAAGGTCTGCGGCTGAATAACAGCATCACATTGGGCGATCTGCTTCCCCAGGAAGCGGGGCTTGCTTACTACTGTGGCGACACGCAGCTCACGCTGAAGGAAGCCGCTTCCAAGACCTGCGACCTGGTGGTAAAGTCCTGCGCCCACGGCGGCAGGAACGGCTTTGACGAAACCGCCACTGCCTGCCCCTACTGCGGCGCGCCCGCGGTGGCTGAAACAGCCTTGAACAATGGCGAGGGCAGCTGCCTGCAGCGGAGATTTGCTGATTTGCAGACAGCCCTTGATGCAGACAGAGGCGGCGGCGCGACCCTCCGGCTGCTGACCGACGTGACCGGCGATTACACCATCGACGGCACGCGGGACACGGGACTTGACCTGAACGGCCACTGCATCAAGGGCACGGTGACGGTCAAGGCGGCTGCGGGCAGCAACACCACCACTTTCAGCAACACACAAAACACCACCTCAGTCAGCATTGATGCGGTCGTTGCCCACAGGGGAGCAAAACTCGCCGGGTCGAAATATCCCGCCGTGATCGGCAAATTGACATTGGCCGATACCACGCAGTGGAAGGATATCCTGCAGCAGCCTGCCCGCCTTGGCTTCAGGGTCACAAACGCGGACGGCACTCACCAGTGGTACGCCCCGAATGATGTCAAGGACTCGCAGTTGAACAACGTTATTATCAATAGCCTGCCCATCACCTCCAAGACCCTGAATCTGAAGGTCGATGGTAAGAACCTGACCGGCAGCTCGCCGAAGGTGGAGCGCGGCACGACCGTCCAGCTCTGCGCCAGCTGCAATGCGAAGGGCGCGACGGTGACGTTCTCCATCCTGAAGACGGGCGAAACAACGCCCATCACGCTGTCGGGCAGCGATGTGAAATATACGACAGTCGGCACTGGCACCACCAAATTCTACGTCGCGGAGTACACCTTCAACGATTTCGGCAGCTACACGATTTCCTTCACCGCCGCCAAGGACGGCTATACGGTGCAGAGCGCCGAAAAGAAGCTGACCGTCACCAAGCCGAACTTAAGCAATGCCGAGATCACCTTCCGCAGCAGCAACGAAAGCACCTATGAGCCTTATCGCGCCACCACTACCGCGCCGGGCTTCACCGTAACGTACAACGGCAAGACGCTGCAATTGGGCGTTGATTACACCGCCAGCGGCACTGCTTCCTCTGCTGGCGTAAGCACCCAGACGCTGACCATCAAGGCAGTCGAAGGCAGCGACTACACCGGCTCGAAAACCGCCGAATGGAGAATCGTTCCGCACAAGGCGAAGGTCGAGGTCGGAGACGTGATCAAGGCTTACGACGGCACGACCGATCTGCCCGACGACAAGATTTCGCTTGTAAGCGCAGCAGGCTCCGCAGGCTATCAGGCCGGACTGCCGCTTCCTCTGTCGGAGGGCAACGGTTTCGAGCTGACCGACGCCAAGTATGATTCCGCCAACGCAAGCGAAACAGAAAAGAACATCTCCTTCACCGTCAAGCTGACAGATACGAACTATACCTTTGAAGACGGCACGACGGAAAAGGCCTTTACGCTGAACGGCGCGGAGCTGGATGATAAGCCTTTCAAGATCGATCAGGCCACTGTGACCCCGGATGAGATCACGCTGTTTGTTTATAACGACGTGGCAAAGACTTACACGCTCGATCTGGCCACGCTCCTGCCGGAGCTGACTTCGGGCTGCGAGTACGGCAAAATCAAGTATCAAGGGTGTGATTACCATTTTACGGATAGCACCTACCTCGACAGTAACAACGGTATGTTCGTGTCAAACGAGGGCATTTTGACTCTGCCCATCGTGGCCGCGCACTCCGCAGATGTGAACAAGCAGATCGGCACGATAACCGCCCCGGTTGTAACCGCGAACTATCAGCAGTTCGAGCTGACCATCAAGGTCGTTATTGGCGAGAAGATCACGCCTGTAACGTCAGATGACTTCAAAATCAGCGCGACGGGCATCACCTACCGCCAGACATTGGAAAACAGCACGCTCACAGTCAAGGGCACGATGAAAGACCCCACCACAGGAGAAGAGGTCAAGGGCACCTTCGCGTGGAAGAATAAATACGACTTACCCATTAACACCGGCGATGTGTACTTCGATTGGACATTCACCCCGGACGAATCCTACGGCGGCATTTACGCAGCCGTAACCGACAGCGTGAAAGTCCCCGTTGCCCCCAAGTCCATCGAGGGCGCAGCCATCACGCTGGAAAAATACGAATTCCAGTACAACGCGGCGGAGCAATCGCCGGAGATCACCGGCGTGACGCTGGAGGACTGGGATGAAACAAGAATCACCTACATTATCAAAAGCGGCGGCTCGGCCACCGATGTCAGCGACAGCATCACCCTGACCATCGAAGGTACCGGCAACTACACCGGCACGGCCACGGTCGAGTGGAAGATCACGCCAAAAACCGTGACGCCCACGATGAAAGTCGCGTCCTGCACCTACACCGGCGATGCGCTGGAGCCGGCCGTGACCCTCAAGGACGGAGATGCGGTCATTCCGGAGGGAGAATACACGGCAGAGTATTCCAACAACACCAACGCCGGTACCGGCCGGGTGGCCATCAAGGACGTTGAAGGCGGCAACTACATCATCACGTCGATAAGCCGGGACTTCCCCATCGATCAAGCTGCCGCACCCACGAATATCCAACATGGCTCGCTGAGCGTGATCAACGGCACGCAGCGGACGTACACCTATGACTTCCAGCAGCTGCTGCCCGCCGCGCCCCATGGAGATTACGGCACCGTGCGCTACGATTTGGGGAATCGGCAGACTGCTATCCACTTCACCGCTCATGGATATTATATCGACCCGGAGATAGCGGAATTTGAGGGGAGCAAGCTGACTTTGGTAGGTCTCTATGCGAAAGAGGGAACAGCGACCGGCCAGATCGGAACCGCCACGGTGACGGTCACCACCACCAACTACAAGGACTTTAAACTGACGCTCGTCCTCAACGCGGTAGACCGGATCACGCCCGTGGCGGATGGCAGCATCACCGCAAGCAAAATCACCTACGGCCAGACGTTGAGCGAGAGCCGGATTTCGGGCACGATGAAGGATCCCGCCACCGACGCAGCGGTTGAAGGGACGTTCGCGTGGCAGCAATCGGGCGATACGATTCTGGATGCGAACACGCTTGGTCATGATGTCGGATGGAAGTTCACCCCGAAGGATGGAAATGCCTATACGGAAGCGACCGGCACCGCAACGGTCAAGGTCGACAAGGCCCAACAGTACGGCAAGGTCAGCATGGAATTCTACATTTACGGCGAGACGCCCAGCACGCCAAGCCTGACAGACCGGACGGGTGACGCGAAGGCTCAAGTGACCTACTACTATAACACCACCAATTCCAACAGCGGCGGCACAGAGTGGAAGAACATTCAGCCGGACACGCTGAGCGCCGGAACCTGCTACTATATGTACGCAGAGCTTGGCGAGACGGAGAACTACGAGTCGTTCACCACGGATTGTGTGAAGTTTTGGGTAATGAAGGCGATACCGACCTGCACGAAACCCACCGGCCTGACAGCCAAATACGGCCAGAAACTCAACCAGATCGCTCTGCCCAATCCGGAGGGAAATACACCCGGCACATGGCGCTGGCAAGAACCGGAGACGGTGCTGGATCAACTGGGTACCCGAAGCTTCTATGCTGATTTCAAGCCCGACAATGAGACCTATAGCGAAGTGCTCAACGTCGCCATTGACGTGACCGTCGGACCGGCGGATGGCGGCAGCCTCAAAACGGTCGAGCTGGCGCAGAAGTACACGGACACCTCGGAGCACACCTACACACCGGACTGGTCGGGGCTTCCCAGCGGACAAACGTGGCGCTATAACAGTGAATACAGCGTCAGCACCGGCTCGAATGTCACACTTACCAAGCAAGATTTCGCAGCGGATGGCAGTTTGCTGACCTACGCGATTTCCGGCGGCAAGGCGGGCGACAAGATCACCCTCACCCTCAAGGCGTCCTGTGACAATTATAAGGATTTCACCATCACGCTGAACATCACCCTGACAGAAAAGGACGATCAGAAGCCGTTGACCATCACCGGCAACACTTCCGTGATCTATGGTGAAAAGCTGACGCTGACCACCAGCGGCGGCAACGGCACCGGCGCTGTGACCTACCGCATTGACACTGCGAACAGCACCGGCGAAGCGGCCATTGATCCCAATACCGGCGTTCTGACTCCGGTCAGGGTCGGCTCTGTGAGTGTCATCGCAACCAAGGCGGGCGACAACGACTACAACGACGTCACCAGCGCCCCCTTCGTGCTCATGATCAAACCGGCCACTCCCACCGGCGAGCCGAACTACACCAAGATCACCACCGGCGGCAAGACGCTGAAGGACGCGGCACTGACCACCAAGGGAAGCACGCTGCATCCCAATGACGGCAAGCTGGAATGGCTGGATGACAAGGGCAATGCGCTGCCCGACGATACCAGGGTCAAAGTCAACACGACCTACAAGTGGCGCTTTACGCCCACGGACACCAACTACACGACCCTGACCGGCGAGATCGAGCTGCTGTATCACAAGTCCAACGGTGGTGGCAGCAGCGGCTACAGCTACTACACCATCGAGGCGACCGCCGGGGCTGGCGGCTCTATCTCCCCCTCCGGCAGCGTCAGCGTCCGTGAGGGCAGAGATCAGACCTTCACCATCACCCCGGATAAGGGCTATGCTGTCTCCAATGTCAAGATCGACGGCAAGAGCATCGGCGCGGTAAAGTCCTACACCTTTGAAAATGTCAGCAGGACCCATACCATCGAGGTCATCTTCGTCAAGGGTACCGCCAGCGCCCGCACTGGAGACGGCAGCGATCTTCCGCTGTGGAGCGCCCTCCTGCTGGCAAGCACCCTTACTCTGGCCGGCGCTGTCCACTACAAGAGAAAACGCGCACGATAATCGCCTTATCATGCCTTAAAGGCCAACAAACAGCTCAGCTTCCGGGTATTTGGCTGGAAGCTGAGCTGTTCCGTTTTCGCTGCAAGAAGCAATCAATGGCATTTTATGGTAGACGCTTACAACGGCTTCATCATGCTGGACAAGAACGACAGTCCGAAGGTCGCTTTGCACATCGAGAATGAAATGCGCTGGGCAAAGAAGCATCAAAAGCTGCATCCGGACAAGCCTCTGCCGCACATCACGCCTTATGTGTTCCGGCATACCTGCTGCACGAACATGAATTTTATCCTTTTAGGAATTGCGGAATTCATGTTGGCGGGTATATTGGCCGCGGGAACATTTGCCCTGGCATTGGGGTCAAAAGACACAGAAGAGGTTGTTGATAAGACAATCTCCAATCGTTATGAGAAACATGTAAATTCGATTTATCGGACGGACGGGATGCAGGAAACGGCATAAGAATAATGTGAAAGGAGTTGGCCTTATAACGAGGCTGCCTGTTTTCTTTTGTGCCTGCCGCAGCCAGTTCCATGCGGGGTTCATATGAGGTGCTCAGCGGACCCCAACCAAATTTTTTTAATTCCAAATGCAATAAAACGCCCTTTCCGTGCATTACACGGATGACAGGAGAAAAAAGCCCATGCTCAGTATGCTG
>ERZ772881.1768-NODE-1768-length-17966-cov-67.573279_pt1 | contig 17966 bp, 14 predicted proteins | sample MGYA00580581_ERZ772881 | MGnify/ENA primary metagenome ERZ772881 (study PRJEB29015, sample SAMEA2737668) | human gut metagenome | biome: human gut; feature: human-associated habitat; material: faeces | place: China | collected 2012 ...
TTACTATCCATTCTAGCCCAGCTATTAAGCGGATTTCTATAGACCTCGTTGTCCCTGAAAAATTCACCGTCAAACGAACGCTCTCTTATTATTTCGCGCAGCTTTTCCGATTTTTGCTTTAATTCTTCATCCGAGAAAAGCTCGCCCGCTGCGCTTAAGGCTGCAGAGTAAAGCATATTTGAGGGGAAATTGATATCCTGAACAAAATCGTTCGCCTTCGACCACTCTATGAATACCCAGCCGGGCAGCCTTTCAAGCAGACCGTCCGCATTTTCAAAGCTCTCAAACCACCCGATAAGGCGGTATACCTTATCCATGAAAAGCGATATGAAAGCGCTGTCTCCTGTCCGATATGAATAATCCCTTAATTCAAGAATAAACCACATCGCCCAGTTCGGTATGAAGCCGCCGCTGTCCACATCTGCGGGATAGCACATAGGAATCATGCCGTCGGGGATGTTCTCGTAATTATCAAGCAGCAGATAATTTTCGAGGAAATTTTTCTCTATAAGATTTTTACCCGTATATAATTTTTCGGCTCTGCCCAAAAAGAAGCTGTCGCACAGCCAGCCCGCGCGTTCTCTTGTCGGGCAGTCGGTAAACAGATCAAAGCTGTTTTGAATAAAGGTCTCGTGCGCGGCGCGGAGTATTTTATTTAGCAGTAAAACTGCCGAGCTATTTAAGGGGCTTATGACGCAGTATTGCATGAAAATACATGTATAATCAGACTCTGCGAATTAATCAGCGCTTCCTTAGCCATGTCTGATGTCTCATTAGCGGCAGGCCCGCGGGATGTCTTAACTCTATCCCCAAGCAGGCAGCCCCTTAGAGAAGCAATGCTATTAAGTTAAGAACTATTTTTTAGGTTTTTCGGCCTTTATGATATTTTTCCAATTGTTAACTAGCATATAATCTGCTTTGAAAACCCCAAGTTTATATATTAGAACGCGAATCAACTGCTATTTTGCATTCTAAAGGAACTGAGAATTTGCTGATTTTTTTGATCAGTTGAATTTCCAGCTGGTTCGCTCTGTTATTTACAATCTATTATTTTTAAACTCTCGCCTGAAAGCACTTAGCTTTTTTCATTATCCTTCCTCGCTCAAATTGCCGATTGGGCTGCACTGCTACCTGCTGTCGTCGCAAAACTTCTTCCAAGTCGCCTTCCGGTCCTTCCATCAACAGGTAGGTAATACAGCGGGATGCCCCAGCAGTAAAATTGATTTTATATTTGTATTTCCGGCCATTACGCTTAATTGTAATGTGACTGATGATAGCAGATACGCAGTTAAACAGCGTCAGGGCTGCATACAGCTCCATTTCCTGGTATTTCAATCCTTTTGCATGGAATACGATCCCTCCTACGCCATATTTCAAATATCTGTAGGCAGTCTCGATATTCCAGCGTTTTCCATACAGAAATACGATCTGTCTTGCTGAATATTTCTTCTTTGGAATATTCGTAAGCAGATATTCCTTTTCTCCATTGGGCAGTTTATGGGCCACAAGACGGATATTCAACATCACATCCGTTTTGGTACGCCACTTACTGGATGCTGATATTTTGTAAGTACTATCCTTTTCTTTACGTAACTTTATGGTGAGTATAACATCCGTATTTCCTTTGCCCATTGGAACCGTCAGTCCTTTGGACGAAGCAATGGCTTTAGCTATTTTAGCTGGCGATCTGATGACGAAGCTATATCCCATTCTGCTGAGTTCCAGCAGGACCCGGTAACTTTCATATCCACGGTCACATAGTATAATGCACTGTCCGGGGCGATAGGCAGGATTCTGGTGGGGCAGGGTCTCAGCAAGATCCAGGAGTTCATGACGCTCATTGCATTCCAGCTTAGGTTTGGTAGTTATAGCAACATACTGCATGTTCAGGACATCAAAGAAAGCGTTGATATGATTCATATGATGCTGTGCTTTTCGGTGTTCACCGGCATCCGGTTCGCTAGGGGTGACTTCCGTAGGCATCGGAAAATCTGACCCGTCACAGGCAAGGACAAACATTCCATGATAAAGTTTTGGAGGACACAACTTTGAGATATCTAATGAGATCACCATGAAAATATAGATGAAGGCTGTAAGAGATACCTTACTTCGCTGCTGGATGAAAGCAGACTCTGAAATAGGAGTCAATTGGTTCTGGCTCGACAGGCATTGATAGAGGACCTCAGTCAGGCTTCCGTGCTGCATGGAGAATATAGCTGTGATCACTCTTTCCAGGGTCCATATCCGTTCCCGTGTAAAATAGCGGTCGGATTCAATGAACTTTTCCGGGTTCGCAATTATTTCCTGGATATGTTTACGAAAAAGTTTCTTGATCAATTTGTGCAAATTACGCATAGGCAAAGCCTCCCCAGTTAACAATTAGGGATTACCCCTTCTAACCGGCCCTGCCGCGCAATTTTTTTCGTTTGTCAAGTACTTTTTTGAAAAAATCTGTATTTTTTGTTAACCAAGACCTTTTCCTGCATACAAAAAGCGCACATGTTGTGATAACATGTGCGTTCAGAAATTTCTTAACTTAATAGCATTGCTTCTCTAAGGGGGCACTTGCCTGACCGTATCCTCAATCTGTGAGATACCCGCCAGCATGCAGGCCCTTGGAGATGGAAACCCTGCATAGGGTTTCCAAGTTTGGCCTGAATACAAAAGGCGCCTAGCCTGCCCATAAAGGCGCCTTCCTTTTAGGCCAAACGGCCCGCGGCAAAGCCTCAGGATGGATCCGCCTCGCAGAGACGGGTTCTGCGAAGCAGATGATGTCGCCAGCCTGGGCCATGAGCTGGCAAGGCCCTGCAGGCGAATGAGATCGAGGCCGAGATTGAGGAGAACAGCCTGCGGCGCTTCCAGCAATTCCCATCAGCTATCCTCACCCCACCAAGGTGAGAAATGGTGATGGAATCGGCCCGCAGAGCCTATGCAGCTCAAGGCTCAAGGCCTGGCCGCTGATGACTCCACTCGCCAGCCCCCTATCCCATCCTCAGTCGTCGGTCTGCTTCTTATCCCACAGGTATCGGTTATACTTCTGCTGGTAAAACTCCGCCTCCTTCTTTTCCCGCCACCGATCCCGGTCATCGCAGATGGCCAGCATTTCATCGGCGATTTCCTCCGGCCGCCGGGGATCCGCATGGGACAGGTAGCGGATCATGCGGCCCATGCCGTACTCCGTACCCAGCGTGGCCGCCACCAGGGCTCCCAGTTCTCCGGGGAATCCTTTTTCCTCCACCATGCGGATAATGGTATCCCTGTATTCCTCCAGTTTTGGTTCCATAGCGTCTCCTTTCAGGAATGTATATGTATATACATTAGTATATAATAAAGATTCAATTCTCGTTGCCAGGATCGAGACCGAGATCGAGATCGAGGAATCCAGCCTGCGGCGGTTCAGTATGCTCATGGGTAGAGTCACCAGCATGGGGCAGCTAGCTGCTAGCTTCTAGCTGTCAGGAAAACCCCATAGCCTACGGCATGGATATTCGGTCGAATCATCGGATAAAAAGCGCCGCAGGCTGGTCATCTTTCCTAATAGCTGGCAGCTAAAAGCTAGAAGCACCCGCACCAATGACTCTGCCCGCCAGCATGCCCATCTGCGGCGAAGCCGCTAAAGGTCTAGACCTAGACCTAGATCTAGACCCGCAGGGCCTTCGGCCCTATTCCCCTTGATCTCACCTCTCTTCTTTACCAAATTTCTTCCCCGTGCTATGATGAAGAAATACTAAACCTTACATGTAGAGGAATTTCCATGGACATTATCCTTCAGTATCTTATCATCTGCCCCCTGGTCATGATTGCCGGGTTTGTAGATGCCATCGCCGGCGGCGGCGGACTGATTTCCCTGCCGGCCTACCTTATCAGCGGCCTTCCGGTGCACAATGCCATCGCCACAAACAAAATGAGCTCCACCATGGGCACCGTGCTGGCTACCTTCAAGTTCGCCAGGAGCGGCTTCATCCCCTGGAAACTGTCCGCCACCTGCGTGGCCTTTGCCTTTGCCGGCTCTTCGGTAGGCGCCCGGCTGGCGCTGCTCATGGACTCCCACATTTTCATGCTCTTCATGGTGGTGGTCCTGCCGCTCACCGCCATCTATGTGACCAAGGGAAAAGCCCTCATTGCAGAAAAGGCCCCTTTCCCCTATAAGAAAACCGCCATTCTCAGCGTGCTCATGGCCCTCATCATCGGCGTTTACGATGGTTTCTACGGTCCCGGCACCGGCACATTCCTGCTGCTCCTCCTCACCGGCGTGGCCCACCTGCCTCTGAAAGAGGCCAACGGCGTCACAAAAGTCATCAATTCCACCACCAACATCACCGCCCTCTGCGTGTTCCTGCTGAACGGCAAGGTGCTCTTCCCCCTGGGCATTATCGCCGGTCTTTTCGGCATGGCCGGCAACTACCTGGGCGCCCAGTACTTTGCCAAAGGCGGCGCCAAAAACGTGAAGCCCGTCATCATCACGGTGCTTACGATTTTCTTCATCAAAGTGGTGTACGAGTTAGTTACGAAATAGGATATTGATGGACAGCGTCATTGGGGTGAGGGCTTCTAGCTCCTAGCTTCTAGCTGTCAGGAGAGCTCAACGGCCTGCGGCGCTTCCCGCAGGTGAGTCCAATAGCTTTTTCTCACGCCGTAGGCTACTGAGTTTTCCTGAAAGCTAGCAGCTAAAAGCCAGAAGCCCCGCACGCTCGCATGCGCTCAGTCATCCGTCGCCCAGCCTGCAGGACCTGATCTGCTCGATACTCAAAGCCCGCGGTGAAGCCGCTGTCCCACTAACCCACTGTCCCACTAACTCACTATCCCACTATCATCCGAGGTATCCATGAACTACAAATCCCCTAACCGGGCAAATCCCTTTGCCCTCCTTCCTTTTATCATATTCATCGCCATATACCTGGGCGCCGGCATTTACTTCCAGCTCCAGGGGACGGCCATGGCCTTTTACCAGTTTCCGTCGGTTACCGCCATGTTCATCGCCGTGATTTCCGCCTTCTGCCTCAGCCGGGACCCCATTATGTACAAGTTCGGCATCTTCGCCAAAGGAGCCGGTAACGACAACATCATGATCATGCTCATGATCTACATCCTGGCCGGCGCCTTTTCCGCCGTAGCCGCCGCCATGGGCGGCAGGGACGCCACGGTGAATCTGGGCATCAGCCTCATTCCGCCCCAGTTCCTCACGGCCGGGGTCTTCCTCATTTCCGCCTTCATGGGCACCGCCACCGGCACCTCCATGGGCACTGTGGCCGCCATTATCCCCATTGCCGCAGGCATTGCGGAAAAGAGCGGCATCCCCGCCCCCCTGCTCCTGGCGGCCTGCGTAGGCGGCGCCATGTTCGGCGATAACCTGTCCATGATTTCCGACACCACCATTGCCGCCACAAGGACCCAGGGATGCGATCTGAAGGACAAATTCCGGGTGAATTTCCTCATCGCCCTTCCCGCCGCCCTCTGCACGGTGGCCCTGCTCATGGTCCTGGGAAATCCGGGTACCGCCGTCCCCGCCGCCGGAGATTACACGTTCCTCAAGGTCCTGCCCTACATGGCAGTGCTCCTCCTGGCCCTGGCGGGGCTGAACGTATTCCTCGTGCTGGTGACAGGCATCTTCCTGGCCGGCATCATCGGCCTCCTGGGGGGCAGCCTCACCGTCATTACCTTTGCCCAGCAGATCTGGACCGGCTTCACCAGCATGAATGAAGCCTTCTTCCTCGCCCTTTTCTGCGGCGGCATTTCTGAAATGATTTCCTACTACGGCGGCATTGCCTGGCTCATCGAAAAACTGCAGAAGAGCATCCGGAATACGAAGTCCGCCCAGGTGGGCATCGCCGTCCTCGTGTCCCTGGTGGACTGCGCCACCGCCAACAACACCGTAGCCATCATCGTATCCGGGGATGTGGCGAAGAAAATCAGCACGAAGTACCGGGTGGACCCGAGAAAATCGGCGTCCCTCCTGGATATCTTCTCCTGCGTCTTCCAGGGAATTCTCCCCTACGGCGCCCAGCTCCTCACCGCCGCGGCCCTGGCTTCCCAGAGCGGCCTCACCATCAATACCCTGGACATTGTGCCCCACATGTGGTACTGCTTCTTCCTGGCCGCCTTCGGCCTCCTCTCCGTCTTCATCCCCTACTCCGACCGGGTCATCCGGAAGCACCCGTGGAAATGGGAGGAATAGTATAATAAGATCGAGATCGAGGTTGAGGAGAATAGGGCCGAAGTCCCTGAAGACCTAGACCTAGATCTAGATCCTCAGCGGCACAGCCGCGGAACCTCAACTCTCTTACCTCAACTCTCAACTCTATTTTCGCAAGGAGGAACTATCATGGATTTCAAAGAACTTTCTATCAAATGCCGTACTTACCGCCGTTTCAGCCAGGACCCCATCGATCCTGCCATTTTGGATGAACTCATGGAAAATGTGCGCATCGTATCCAGCGCCATGAATGGCCAGGTCCTCCGGTACGTGATGGTGAAGGATCCGGCCCTGGTGAAGGCCCTGCAGCCCACCATCCACTGGGCCGCCGCCCTGCCGAAGGAGCTGGGCACCCCGAAGGAAGGAGAACAGCCGGTGGCCTTTATCCTGGTCTGCAAGGAAGCCCATGCCAACCCCTGGTCCGACATCGACGCGGGCATTGCGGTCCGGAACATCGCCCTCAACGCCTGCTCCTACGGCATCGGCTCCGCCATCCTGGGAGCTGTAGAGTGGAATAAAGTCACCTCCCTCCTGGATGTACCGGAAGACTGGAAGCCCCGGCTCCTCATGGCCCTGGGCTATCCCTCCTGCGAAAGCCATATCGTGGAAGTCCCCGCCAACGGCAGCATCAAGTACTACCTGGACGAGAACAAAAACTACTGCGTCCCCAAGCGGGCACTGAAGGACATCTGCATTGTGAAGTAGGGATAACAAAAAAGGGACTCGGAAAATGAAATCATTTTCCGGGTCCCTTTTCTGTTATTCCGGATCGAGGCCGAGATCGAGATCGAGGTGGGGCCGCCTGCGGCGCTTATACGGCTGCGTGTACGTTCAAACAGGCGAGAGCTTCTAGCTGTTAGCTTTTAGCTTTTAGGAAAGCTGACCAGCCTACGGCATCGTAAACAACCGAGAGCATCGGACGGAAAGCGCCGTAGGCGAATCAGTTTTCCCAGGGAAGCGCTGATTAATTCGCAGAGTCAGATTTCATAAGAATTTTTATGCACTGCTTCGTCATAGCTCTCCTTAAATAGCTCGCTATTCGCGTCGAGCTATTCCTCGCATTGCATAAAAATCCAAGAATGAAATCTGACAACGATTTAATCAGTGCTTCCCTAGCTGCTAGCAGCTAACAGCTAGAAGCCCCCTTCCAATTGACTGTATCCGTGAGCACGCCTCCCATCAGTCTATCTCAAAGACCACGGTCACCCGCCCCTGCATTTTGGACTCACCGGGGTCAATGGGCGTCACACTGTCTTCTGCCCGGGCAGCTGCCAGCTTTACATTCATCATCCGATAGGGTACCACGTTCACATTATCATCGCTGGCAGAAATAACATTCACCACGCTCCGTCCCAGGGCGGAAGCGATGATCTTTGCTTTCCGGTATGCATCTTCCGTCGCCTTCCTCAGGGCCTCATCCTTGTATACTTCCGGATGGGCCACGGAGAAATCTACGGAATCGATGCGGTTGGCACCGGCTTCCACAGCGGCATCCATCACATTTCCCGTCCTGGAAAGCTGGTCCACCACCACCTTCATGGAATTGGTGCAGCGGTACTCCTTCACCCTGGCATTGCCCTTGCTGTCATAGGTCTGCTGGGGATAGATATTGTAATTCTGTGTCTCGATTTTCGAAGCATCCGCTCCGGCCGCAATGACTGCATTCCGTACAGCGGTCATGGTATTCGCATTTTCCCGGGCCGCTGCCTTCACGTTGGGAGAAGATGTCTCCACGGACACATTGATGGTGGCCATGTCGCTTTTGGCTGTGACCTCACTGGTGCCGGTAACCGTAATGCTCCGCCGTGCCGGTTCTTCCGCCTGTACGGCAGCGCAGGAAAAAGCAATGAGCCCTGCTGTCATGAGGGCTATCCATTTTTTACTCATCCTAAGACCTCCTAAAATTGACTATTGGTCATATTGTACATGCTTCAGCTTCCGATGTCAACGGCCAGACTCACCGGTGCGAGGAGCAGCCGGGCCTCGATTCAAATCTCAACCCTGTACTTCCCCCATGTCAATGGCGATGAAACCGCTGGAGTAAGGGGCGATTTCGTACTGCTGGAAAACCAGGTACAGGTGACTGTCCTTTCCGATATAAAAGGTGTCCGGCAGTTTCCGGATGGTATGGTGATTTTCAAAAATCGGAATCTGCCTCTCCCTGCACTGGATTTCGATTTGCCGGTTCACCTCTTCCACCGTAAGGTGGGGCATCCGTTTTTCCAGATCCCCCATGGTCACCCGATGGCCCAGGCTGTCGAATGTCATGGTATGGGCATAGCTGGTGGGATGGGCCGCCCTGTCAGGATAGGTGGATGTGATGAGAAGGAAACTGGTGAAAGGACTGCCTTTCCCCGCCATCCCTTCCTGCCAGGAAATCCAGCCCTCCGTCTTCCAGGTGCTGTTTCTCTTTGCCAGGGATTCCTCAAAGGAACGGGCCTTCACTTCGATGGCCCCGTTAATCCGGGCCCGGGCGAGGAGATTGGCACCATGATATACCGGAAGCTTCTGATGGAGAATATGACTGTCCACCACTTCCGTGGTAAATGTGCTGTCATCCGCCGCCACAGAAAGAGCCGGTCCCAATACCCACGCCGCCGACACCCCGCCGGCAGGAGCCAGGAAAAGGGCAGCAGCCAGAGCTATGTACTTCAGTTTCATGATTACGCCTCCTTACGGAAAAGAATTGAATGAAGAGAATGGAAGCCTGGCGGCTTTGTCGCAGTTTTGTATGCTTACGGACAGAGCCACCGGCATGGGGCTGCTGGCTTTTAGCTATTAGCTCCCAGGAAAACCGGTCAGCCTGCGGCATAAGAATCTGACGGAAATATCTGATGGGGCGCCGCAGGCTATAGAGCTTTCCGGAAAGCTAACAGCCAGGGAAGCGCTGGTAATCCTACCCATGAGCATGCCAAACTGCCGCCCGGCGGCTGTCCAGCCCAAGGCTAAAGGCTCCGTCCCAAATGACACCAACCGTATTCCGTCCATCCGCCGCGAAGCGGCTTGGCCTCAATTCTCAAATCTCAATTCTTTCCCTTCACACTTTCCCAATAGCCACAGAAAATACTCCCTCATCAAAAGGTGTCAGGTCATCCTGCTGGTAAATGGCATAGACCACCCGGTTTTTCCCTACGTAAAAATTGGTGGGCAGCTCCGTGACCCTGTGATTTTCCAGAAGGGTAATCCCCTTCTTCTTTGCCGTAGTCTCTATGCAATGGTTCACATCATCCACCGTAAGGTTGGGGAGAACCGCAGAGAGATCCAGAAGATTTCCGGTGTCGTCAAAGTTGAGGCCCTTGGCAAATGTCTTCCCGTGTTCCGCACCGGCCGAAAGTTTCTGCTCGATAAGGACGATACTGGTGATACCTTCATTGTTGCTGATGAAATTTCCCACCAGCCCTTCGTGCCAGCTCATCCATCCATCGGTGGTGACGGTCCGATTGTCTTCTTTCAGTTCCTCCAGGAACCGGTTCTTCTCCCGGGCAATGGCTGCATTCACATTGCCCGCATATTCATCGTTATTCAGGTGGGCTACCAGGTACGGGCTCCGGAGCACCGTATTTCCCAGATGGTAATCGTCGGTGCGGAAGGCGCCGGATTTTTCGGACACCTTCACTCCAAGCCCCGGCCAAAGGGAAGCTTCAGAAACCGGCATGCCTCCCAGCAAAAGGGCACCGCCCAGAAGAACCAGGAGCCCTCCCTTTTTCCAATTCATCATATATTTCCTTTCCTCTATGAAATGTAAGATTGATTTGAGGATTGCGTGAAACATGGAGGTCCCGCAGCTGCGCTGCCATAAGTGGCTGGTGGATGGCAGCCAGGCCTCAACTTTCTCCCCTTTACTTCTTCTCATAATAATATCTCGTCCACATGACCACTTCCGACAGGGAGGGGTGGGGCGTCATGGTCTCGCTGAAGGTATACACAGACCGGGGTGCAAGAGTCCTTGTCAGGGGTAGGGCCCGTAGTTTCTTTGCCGTTTCCGAGGCAATGTCTTCATGGATAGGATGAATGGTATGGGATCCGGCCATGAGGGCATCCACGAAGGGCTGGATGAGGATGGACGCTTCCGGTCCCACGATGTGGGCACCCAGGATATCCTTTGTCTTCTTATCGATCACCAGCTTCACGAATCCATCGTCCGGGTCTCCCGGCTCAAATCCCAGGGCATAGCCCTTGGCGGAGGTGGAGTAGTGGTTCATCGCCGTTTCCACGGTATGTCCCTTCTTCTTTGCCTCTTCTTCTGTCATGCCCACATGGGCCGCTTCCGGGTAAGTATAGGTGACGGCAGGAACCGCGCTGTAGTCCGCCCACCGCCAGTGATCCGGAGGATTGTCGGAGAACAGGTTGTGTGCCAGGATTTCTGCTTCGTAGTTCGCTTTGTGCCGGAAGGGAGCCTTCCCGTTCACGTCCCCCAGAGCCCAGATGCCTTCTGCCGTGGTTTCCAGGAACTCATTGGTTTCGATGTATCCCCGACTGTCCAGACGGACGTCCGTATTTTCCAGGTGCAGCAGTTCCGTCATGGGACGGATTCCCGGGGCCACCAGGATTTCCTCGGCCTCCGCCGTCCCTTCTTCCCCGGTGGTCCTGTCCCGGAAGGAAAGGACCTTCTTTCCATCCTTCCCGGTGACGCCGAGGGTTTCCTTATTGAGCTCCACAGCTATGCCCAGGCGGCGGAATTCTCCCAGCAGGAAATCGGACACCACCGGTTCTTCCTTGGGGAGCAGCCGCACATTGTGCTGCACTATGGTCACCTTCGTGCCGGCAGCATTGAAAATATGGGCAAATTCACAGCCAATGGGTCCACCGCCGATGATGAGGAGACTTTCATAGGGCTTCTTCGGGAAATCAGGTCCGAAGAATTTCTCCGAATCCACATACCCCGCTTCTTCAAGCCCCGGAATGGCGGGAATATTCGTCCGGCCACCGGTGGCGATAAAAATCTTTTCCCCCTTCATGGTAAGGCTCTTTCCCCCATCCAGAGTCACCGAAAGGGTATGGTTATCCAGGAACGAAGCAGTACCGCTGTAGGTATCCACATTGGGAAACTGCTCATAGTAGGTACGGATGGCCGGGCTCTCATCGATTTTCTTCCACACCCGCTTCGACACCACATCCCAATCCATGCGGACGTTATCCGCATAGACGCCGATGCGGCTTCCTTCCCGGGCCTCCCGGACCCGGTTTGCCGCTGTCACCATGACCTTTGTAGGAATGCAGCCCCGGTTGAGGCAGGTGCCGCCGAACCGGCCCCGTTCGATAACCGCCACCGACAGCCCCTTCGCCAGGGCAGCGTCAGTCACAATATTGCCGGCTCCTGTGCCGATGACAATGACATCGTAGTTCTTCATGGAAATCCTCCTTATTTCCTGTTTGGAAAAGTTCAGAAATTTCTTACCATATTTATGAGAATCTATATCATCTATAGTATGATTGAAAAGGCTCCATTTGGCAAGGGCAGGGTCCTTCGATTCCGACACCGGAGGCTGGCGGTAACCGGAGAAAGGGTCATCGAAATCACAGGCATCCTTTCTTTTTTGTGCATTTGCCCTGTTGTGGTACAATGGTATAATAAGTATTTAAAAAATTAAATGTTTCACAGGCATACCTGTACCATACAAGGAGATGGACATCATAGAATTTAAATCATTTCGCATTGAAGACAAGCCACTGATTGATGGCTTTTTCAAAGTTCACCATTATGAGCAGATTGACTGCACATTCAACACCCTCTTCCTCTGGCAGGAAGCCCACGACACGAAGTGGGCCGTGGAGGATAACATTCTTTTCATCCGGGCAGGACAGGGAAAGGATATGTTCTTCCTCCCTCCCTTTGCAGAAAAAGAAGAGGATTTCGTCCACGGACTGGACCTGATTCACCAGGAACTGGACAAGGCGGGCATGGAATTCCGCCTGAAGTCCGCTTCCCGATGGGTAACAGAGCAGATTGAGCGGCTCTGCCCCGGGAAATACAATTTCATCGAAGACCGGGACAATGAAGAATACGTGTACCGCACGGCGGACATGATTTCCCTGCCCGGAAAGAAACTGCGGATGAAGAAGAACCACCTGAACTCCTTCCTCCGCCAGTATTCGGATTACCAGTACGAACCCATCACAAAGGACAACATGGAAGACGCCAAGGCCGGCATCCATGAATGGTTTGAGCGGCACGGGGACATTGAAGAAGAAGAGGAAGCCATGAAGCTCTGCTTCGACAACTGGGATGCCCTGGGCGTAAAAGGGGCTGTCATCCGCATCTACGGCAAGGTGGAAGCCTTCACCAACGGTGACCTGGTAAATGAAAAAATGGCCCACATTATCTTTGAAAAGGCAAACCCCAATATCCGGGGCCTCTACCAGGCCATTAACCGGGATTTCCTGCTCCACGAATTTGCGGATACGGAATTCGTAAACCGGGAAGAAGATCTGGGTGTACCGGGCCTCCGGGAAGCCAAGATGGGCTACAACCCGGACCACCTGACTGAAAAATTCGACGTGGTACTGAAGAAATAGATTTGAGAATTGAGTGAAGAGAATTGAGGTTCTGCGGCTTTGCCGCGGCCCTTCCCCAAAGGGATGGATCCGCCTCGAAGAGGCTGAATCTGCGAAGCAGATGGAGGTTAACTGATGAAAGTGCCGCAGGCAGGTCAGTTTTCCTGAAAGCCAGTCGCCAGCAGCTAGAAGCCCCCGCACAGTCGTACGCGAGCCCACCCATCCGCCTCCCGGCCCGTGGCTCCGCCGCTGGAGACTCAACTCTCAACTCTCTTTTCTCAACTCTTTCCTTTCCACCAGGAGGACATTATGCAATTACGAAAAGCTTCCGAGAAGGATACGGAAGAAATCAAAGCCCTCTGGGCTTACTGCTTCGAGAAGCCATCGGACCCCTTCTTCCAATGGTATTTTACAGACCTTTATACCCCATCCACGGTGCTGGTGGGAGAAGAAAAGGGACAGCTGGCCTGCTCCCTCCACCGCCGGCCCTATACGGTCAGAGTGCGGGGCCGGGATTTCCCGACGGACTACATTGTCGGCGTATCCACCCATCCCGCCGCCCGGGGACGGGGCTATGCATCATCCCTCCTCCGGGGTACCTTCCACCTGGCCGCCAAAGAGGACAAGCCCTTCGTGATTCTCATGCCCTCCGCAGCATCCTACTACCTGCCCCAGGGATTCGGGTTTTACGTGCACCAGTGGCAGAGGGAAGCGGCGCCGGAGGAGCTGGCAAAGATCGCCGAGCGCCCCGCCGCTGCCCGGACCCTGGATAATGATGGGGACTGGAAAGAACTCTCTGCCATTTACGACGCCTTCACGAAGAAGCGGAACGGCTACACCCTCCGGGACGAAGCCTCCTGGAAATCCCATATCAAAGGACAGCTGCTGGAAGGATATATCGCCGTGGTGTATGATGAAAAAGGCCCATCGGGGTACCTGTTCTACACCATGGACGACAGGAAACTCATCGCCACGGAAATGGCCTTTGCCCGGGAAACGGGCCGCCGGGGCCTCTACGCCTTCATGGCCGGCCACCGGGGTTCCATCGACCGCTGCCTGTGGCAGGAGCCCCTGGACGACCGGTCCTTCCGCTACTGGAATGACGGCGCCGAACATACCTATATAAAGAACCGGACTTTTCCCTACATGATGGCCCGGCTCACAGACCCGGTCACTGCCTTTGACGGCCTCCCCTGCCCGGAAGAGCTGGAAGGGGAAGAACTGGCATTCCAGCTGGTGGACTCCTTCCTGCCCGACAATAACGGCATCTATGTGCTCCGGGCGGAAGATGGGAAGATCAGTGCCCTGAAGGAAGACGTCTTCTACAGCCTGAAATGCCACATCGAAGACATTTCAGGCCTCACCCTGGGAGAAGGAATCCCGGAACCTGCCTTCTGCATCAATGCAGGAAGCCTGGCGGAACTCTTCATGGGATCTGCCAGCCTCACGGAACTGTCGGATCTGGGAAAGATCCAATGGCTCCAGGCCGATGAAATGGAAAAAGAGCGGGTGCTGGTCCTGGCAGATGCCATGGTCCCTGCAGAAAAGAACTGGATCAATGAGTGGTTCTGAAAAAGGGCGGACCTATTTCACCTACATGGTGCAGTGCGCCGATGGGTCCCTTTACACCGGCTTCACGGTGGATGACCTGCAGAAGCGAATCGACACCCACAACGCCGGAAAGGGCTCCCGGTACACCAGGAGCCGGCTTCCGGTGAAACTGGCCTGGTACGCCTCCTTTTCCACGGAACACGAAGCCCGGTCCATGGAATGGCACATGAAGCAGAAAACGAAAAAAGAGAAGGAAGCCCTGGCGGCTTCCTTTGGAAAGGACAGAAAAACACAGTGAATTCATCGGTACAGAAAACCAGGTACCTCACAGAGGCAGCAGCGGCGGCAGCCATAGCGGCGCTGCTGGTACTCCTGAAACTCCTGGCTCCCTTCTTTGTATTCATCACCATGCTCACCTCGGCGGTACCTATCGCCATGATCTGCAGCCTCCACGGCATGAAATGGGGACTGGGCACCAGCCTGGCAGAAATTTTCCTCGTCAACATCATCGGCGGTCCGGAAATCGGATTCACCACTGCCTTCTACGCAGCGGCACTGGGGCTGGCCATGGGATACGGATTCCGCCACAACCTGTCCTTTGCAAAAACCCTCCACCTGACAGCCTTGGCCTACATCGTGGAAATGTCCTATAAAATCGCCGTTTCCATCTATATTCTCGGCATCGCCGACGCCCTGACCAGCGCCATCGACCGCTTCGTCTCCATGATCCAGTGGATCTGGAAACCCCTGTCCACGGTCTTCGGTTTCGACCCGGACCCGGGGAAGGCGGTCTTCACCACCTCCGGCATGGTCATGCTGGGCCTCGTCTTCATCCTGAACGCCTACTGCTACGCCTACCTGAACCAGGAAATCGGCCGGGAAATCCTGAAACGGCTGAAGGCGGGAAGAAGGATATAGTGGGACAGTGGGACAGTGGGATAGTGAGTCAGTGAGTTAGTGGGTCTGCGGCTTCGCCGCGGGCCTTTTTATATTGGGACCGTAGAGGAAAGATTTGAGATTTGAGGTCAAGCTGCTGCGCCGCGAAAGGCTGCATCCTATTGGTTATCCTGCATATTGAAAATACCGGTAAGCAAGTGCCCCCTTAGAGTAGGCGGCAGGCCAAAGGCCAGGGGATGGATCCGCCTTGCAGAGGCGGTAATCTGCGAAGCAGATAATTTCCACCATTTCCTATCAATCCATCCTGCGGCTTTGCCGCGGCCCTTCTCTAAGGGCCTGCATGGTCGAGGACTATCTCACATACTGGGAATACCTGTAAGCGAGTGCCCCCTTAGAGTAGGCGGCAGGCCAAAGGCCAGGGGATGGATCCGCCTCGCAGAGGCGGTAATCTGCGAAGCAGATAATTTCCACCGTCTCCCATCAATCCATCCTGCGGCTTTGCCGCGGGCCGTTTGGCCTAAGAGGAAGGCGCTTTTATGGGCAGGCTAAGCGCCTTTTGTATTCAGGCCAAACTTGGAAACCCTATGCAGGGTTTCCATCTCTAAGGGCCTGCATTCTTACGGATTTTCTTACACTGAGCTGATTACCATTACGGCAATCTTTCCTGCGGCGCCAGCCGCAGATGTATACCGGTGGAAGCGCCGCAGGCTATCGATCCTTCCTAAAAGCTAGCTGCTAGCAGCTAGAAGCCCCGCTCCCAATGACACCAAATATAATCCATCCATCTGCCGCGATAGACCCAGCCACCAGATACCAGCCACCAGCTACTGATCAGCCGCAGGCTGTCGAGCTTTCCTGAAAGCCAGCAGCCAGGAGCTGGAAGCCCCCGCCCGTTCAGCCGTTCTCAAATCTTTCTCACTACCCATAAGCGCAAAAAATCAGCGGGACTGCACGATCCTACAGCCCCGCTGATTTTTGGTTTTCACTGGAAATGGTTATTCTTCTATCAAAGTCTATCTATTAAGCGAAAGGAACCCACTTGCCGTCCTTTACCTGGAGAACGTCCAGATCCATCTTCGGATCTCTGTGGTCATCGAACTGGAACTTGCCGGTAGCCCCTTCGAAGTCCTTGATCTGGGCCAGGGCATCACGGAATTTCTTGCGGTCCGTGGTGCTGCCGGATTTTTCTACAGCTTCATGCATAACGTAGATAGCATCGTAAGCCTGGGCGGAGAACTGGTCCGGTTCGTGGCCGTATTTTGCCTTGAATGCTTTCCGGAAGTTCTGTGCCTTATCGGTCTTCCGTTCTGCGTTCCACGGAGTAGCTACGAGGGTACCTTCCGCAGCGGCGCCGGCCTGTTCAATGTATGCCGGGCTGTTGAAACCGTTGTTGCCAATGATGGGCTGGTTCATGCCCATTTCGCGGGCCTTCTTTACGATGAGGGCCCCTTCCTGGTACAGACCGGCGATGCAGATAACATCGGGGTTAGCAGCCTGGATCTTTGTGAGCTGTGCGGAGAAATCGGTATCCTTGTCGGCAAAGGTTTCGGTATCGATGATGTCGATGCCCATCTTCTTGAAGAGTTCTTCGTAAATGCCATGTTCACCAACCATCTGGTCATTGTTGTTGGAATACATGATGGCTACCTTCTGGAAGCCCAGTTTATCATGGGCCTTCTTTACGGTAATCGGAATAGCCATCTTGCCGGGGATGGCGTTACGGAAAATATAGTCGCCGATATCTGTGATGCCGGGAGCCGTGGTACCGGTACCGAAAGCTACCATCTTGGACTGCTGGGCAATGGGGCCTGCAGCGAACATGGAGCCCGAAAGGGTCGGCCCTTCAACAGCGAGAACCTTATCCTGTTCAATGGCCTTCTTCATGGCATTGATGGCTTCTGCCTTGTTGCCCTTGGTATCATAGGTCTTCAGGTCGATTTTGATCTTGGTGTTCGGGTTCTTATTGATTTCTTCTACCGCCAGTTCTGTGCCGTCCTTCATAGCCTGTCCATAGGCAGCAGCCGGGCCGGTGTAGGCGCCGAGGAAACCGAATTTAACGGTCTGGGCACCGCCTGCGTCGCCGCCTGCTTTCTTGCTGCCGCCGCATCCTGCGAATGCGCCGCAGATTGCTGCTGCTGCCATAATTGCTGCCATACCTTTTAACCATTTCTTCTGCATAGTGAAAACCCCTTTCATAAACTTTGATTGAATGCCATATTTGCCAACTTCTGACGACACAGGGATGAAGGAAATAAAAACGCCCCTGCCGGGCAGTCTTATACTGCCGGCAGGGGCGGATGTTCCGCGGTACCACTCTGGTTTATCTCTCTCGCCGCCGTATATATAGAATGCCCCTGTAAAACAGAACGCCCCTACCTCCGGCATGAGCCGGAGGTAGGGGCGAATTGATTCGCGGTACCACCCTACATTATACTTGCGGTTTCCTATTCGTAACGTGAATGGACGTTCCTGCTTACTATATTCGGCTGGAAAGCTCTCGAGTGACTAACAGTAAACCTTCGTCTGCCGGTTTTCATCGCCCACCGGCTCTCTGCAAGATCAAAAGGTAACCTTTTTCTCGTTCATCGCTTGTATGTATTTCGCTCTCAGAAGCTTGTAGACATAATACAACCTGCCATTTCATCTGTCAATACAGAAAATGAATTTTTTGCGAAATTTTTACGAAGTACAGTTAGAGCCCTATGCGCAGGGGCCTCGAGCCTCCAGCCTTGAGCCTTGAGCGGGACAGGCCCTTCGGACCAATTCCATCAGTTTCCATCAGCTAACCTCAGCCCCGTGGGCAGGGGCTGTGAAATAATTGAATTAAAAC
>ERZ772881.1769-NODE-1769-length-17959-cov-15.187947_pt1 | contig 17959 bp, 16 predicted proteins | sample MGYA00580581_ERZ772881 | MGnify/ENA primary metagenome ERZ772881 (study PRJEB29015, sample SAMEA2737668) | human gut metagenome | biome: human gut; feature: human-associated habitat; material: faeces | place: China | collected 2012 ...
CCCGCACGTCGCGGCCCGCGATTTTGACGCTGCCGCGCTTCGGCTCCAGAAAGCCGAGCAGACAGCGGAACAGCGTGCTCTTTCCCACGCCGTTCGGGCCGAGCACGGCAATGCGTTCGCCCCTGTCCGCGCAGAAGCTGACGCTTTTTAATACGTCTGCCTCGCCATAGGAAAACACAAGGTCAGATACCTCAAGCTGCATCCCGCGCGCCTCCCTTCACGATTAAATAAAGGAACAGCGGCGCGCCGACGAGGGCCGTGAGGATGCCGAGCGGAATTTCGCTCGTCGTGAGGCACCGCGCCAGATCGTCGACCAGCATGAGAAAGCTTGCGCCCAGCAGCATCGAGCACGGCAGCAGAAGCCGGGTGTTCTGTCCGACGAGCAGACGGCAGATGTGCGGGATCACGAGTCCCACCCAGCCGATCATGCCGCTGATGGAGACGCTGGCCGCCGTTGTAAGCGTCGCGCAGACGATGACGGCCAGCCGCAGGAGCTTCGTATTGACGCCCATGCTGCGCGCCTCAGCCTCGCTGATGGTCAGCAGGTTCAGCCGCCAGCGCAGGAAAAACAGCGGGATCAGGCCCAGCAGAATGGGGACCATCGCAAAATGCAGATCGTCCAGCCGAACAGCGGTCAGCGCGCCCATCAGCCAGTAGGTGATGGCGGGCAGCTGCTCGTTCGTGTCGGCAACCAATTTAATAAAGGAGGTTCCGGCGGAAAACAGCGACCCGACCATCACGCCCGCCAGCACCATCGCCAGATTCGAGCGCATCCGGCTCAGCCGCCCGACCAGATACGTTAGCCCGACCGCCGCAAGGCCGAAGAGGAACGAGCCTGCCGTGATGACGGCGTAGCTCGCGCCGAGCAGAATCGCCAGCGCCGCACCGAAGCACGCGCCGGTCGACGCGCCCAGCAGATCGGGCGACACCATGGGATTGCGGAACATGGCCTGATACGACGCGCCCGCGGCAGAGAGCGCCGCGCCGATGAGCGCGGCGGACAAAATGCGCGGCAGGCGGATTTGGATGACGACCGAGGCCTCTTCCAGCGTCCATGTGGGCGCGAGGCGCAGATGCCCGCGCGAAACGCCCGACAGCGCCCGGTCCGCCAGCAGCCGCGCGGTCTGTAATGCCGAGACGCGGTACCAGCCCAGCAGGAACGACAGAAAAAAGACCGCCGCCAGCAAAATCAAAAGGATCAGGACACACCGCCTGCCCGTTTTTTCAGGTTTCATCAGCCTACTCCAAACAAAAGCGTTGTTTTTCATACCGTACCACCCTTTGCGTCTTCCTGTCAAGCAAAAGCGCCGGATTTTATTCGGAATTGCCGAATCTTACAGAAAATCCGCCCCTTTCCCACCCATGCCCGCCGGACGCATACAGCCCGGCCCGCGGCAAACCCCACAAATAGTAAACGCAGAAATTATGCAATGTGACTGCGGCATAGCTGCATAAAAAGCACAGAAGCTGCCCGATATCACTCGGACAGCTTCTATTGTGTTCGCGCGCATTTCATGAACTTGCATCAAACCCACGCGGCGTTTTGGGTGAGGGCCACTGCAAGTTTCTTGCGGGTGGATACGGGAGCGAGTGATTGCAAACGCAGTGGGAATATCAGCGGAGTTTTTTCCGAATCGGTGTAATCACACGGTCTTTTGCAACAGACCTGAAATAGGCATATTCATCGCAGCGGCGGTATGCCAGCCAGAACACGGCGTTCGGAACGACTGCCGTGATCGCCGTCATAGCGGCAAAACGCAGAATCGTTGCTTCCGCCGGTAAAACAACGCTTCGGACGGCCAGCATGGCAAGCGAAACCGCCGTCATCAGAATGATTCTTTTCAGATAGCGAAGGAAGAACGGCTTGCTGGAAACGCCGAATCCGTATTTATGGAGCACGATCGGGTCGTACCACAAGTTGATCGATGCACGGGACAGAAACGTTGCAAACAGCACGCCGAAAACGCCCCACAGCTTGCCGAGCACGATTGAAAGTACGATATTCAGAACCGCCACAAGGATCGGCCTGAATTTCCCCTGCTTGAACAGTCCAAGCGTCGAACGGAACACCCAGAGCGTATTCATATAGCCTGCCACAAAGAAGTTGATTGCAATCGCGACAGATATGGAAAGCCCCAGCACGAAGCGTCCGCCTGCCCACAACTGCACAAACGGGTCCAGCAGCGTGACCAGCGCGATAAAGCTGAAGCCATACAGCCAGAAATTCAAAAAGTCAATTTTCTGAAACAGCGTATAGCCCGCCTGCTTGTTTTCCGTTGCAAAGAAGTTCCCAAGACTGCCAGTGATCGCGGCTGTGATCTGGCAAAGCACACTTGTAACAGAGTCACATATAAGCGTATAATTTGACAGTCTTCCGACCCATAGAACGCCAACAACTGCGGAAACAATAATATTATCCGTCCCATTCAGCGCTACATGGCCGATTTTTGTAAGGAAAAGCGCCCCTGTGTCTTTCAGCAATTGCTGCTTTTCATTGACGCTCAAAGCTTCCTTTTTATAGCTTGATACTTCTGGATATCGTTTATCTGCCAGATGTGCTACATAGATATTCACGAAAATCGTTCCTGCAAGCTGAACCAGAAGATATGCTAAATAGGCTCTAAGCAGGAGCAGCAGTATAATTTGCAGCGCTGCTTGCATAATTGATGCAGCATTCCGCACGTTTGTCCGCACATAGTCCTTTTGGTCTGCCGAAAAGAGCGTTCCCTTATAGGCAGAAAAGCAGTATGACAGACCGGAATTCAACAGGAAAAGTATATAATATAATGTGAGTCCGGGAACGTCTGGTTTGTCCTTGATAATCACATCCATAAACGGGATGACGCAAAGACCCAGAGATACAATGACGGCTCCTACCGCAAAATATGCTCTTTTGAAGAACAGAAGCAGACCGGCAACTTTTTGATAGTCGTGTGTTGCCATTGGCTCGTACATATGGTAAATCACAGCAGAGCCAAAGCCTAATTCCGCAAGGGAAAGCACAGTCAGAATATTACTATATAGTCCATTTACGCTAAGATACGCTTCATTTAAGCAGTGGATGAAGATTGTTCTTACCGAAAAATTCAGAATAATTGTTAGCGCCCGTCCCATCAAGCCTGTTGCCAGATTGAGGGCTGAATTCTTCAATCGACTATTTTCCATCAACCAAGTCTCCAGATTTAGTACAGAGGTTTTTCCTTACCCCGTGCAATACGCCATGCACAGCGCAGGACGAAGAGAATCCTGCGTTTTATCTTTTGAAGCCGCTTCTCTTGAAAATACTGCACGATTGCTTCTTCCGCACTATGCTCCGCGACATATTTGTAAAAGTCAGTTCTCTGCGCCCCAATGTCGAAAGACCTTACAAGTGCCTGATTATATTTTAGAATATTTTCCATCTTAATTGGAACACAAGATATCGATGCCTTTTCAAGGAAGGCCGTTCCCTTTTGAGAATTGGAGATCACTGCCGAAAGTCCCTTGTTATCGTCAATATCCGGCGTTTCGATCTCTGCGCCCCAAAAGTCTCCAATCGTGAAATCGCTCCCGCTCGCAAAGCTGCGGAACGGGCACGAAAAGCAGCTTTCCTTTAACGAGATTCCGCGAAAGTAGCCTTGCATGAACGCGTCAATCGTCATAGGCTCTGCGTAAATTTTCCCGTTTTCAAACTCCATCCGCACCGAGCTGTTATGCCAGCCCTTGGCCTTATTGCGGAATTCCAGCCGCTTGAGCTTTGCGCCGTATTGCTTTTCTCGCATACCGATGTAGGTATGCAGCATCTGGTCGCTGGGGATCCCGTGGCAGATCAGCTCCACGAGGAGCAGATTCGCATCATTTTTTCCGAGGTATGCCCGCAGGCCCGCCACCTGACAGGGACAGCCGCTGAATAAAACCTTTTTGCCCGCGCGGAGCGTTTCTTTGATCTCCCGATAGCAATGCCCCATGTCGCTCTGCGCGTACTTGGAGCCCATCATGCGGGAAAGGTCTTCCTGCTTGTCGGAGACAATATGCCGGACATGAAAGCGCTCGTCGAATACCGCGCCGCAGACAAAGCCGCCGTCCTGCAGCATCTGACTGGCAAGCGCATAGAAAGCGCCGCCTGAACTGCTGCGCAGACGGATTGCCTCGTCGGTGCTCTTCGCCGCAAACGCGATGGGGTATCCGGCTTCCGGTTAGCCCTTGCTCGCCAGAAGCGGACACGCTTTTTCGCACTGCCCGCAGTGCACACAGCGGTCTGCATCGATTTCCGGATAGTGAAAATCCAGATACACTTTGCTGAATTGAATCGCGTCCACGGGACAGGCATTGCGGCAGGAACCGCAAAGCGTGCAGTCCTGAACAGATATCTTATCGATCATCGGCTTCCATCCCTCAATACAGTGTCAATATACGCCCTAGACCGTTCGATCTCCGCCGTCAGGCGGCGGTTTACCTCCCGCCAGTCGGTGCGGAGCGGGAGGGCCGCGTTCTGCGCTGCCATGTGGTCGGACAGGCCGAGGAGGGCGGTGAGGTCGCGCATGCGCGTGTTGATGTTTTCGGTGCGCTCCACGACGGCGAATTCCTTCTCGAAGATCACCGAAAACGCCGTCGCGTGGAACGAGTTGGACAGGACGAAGGACGCGCCCCGGATCAGGCCGAGAAAGGCCTCTGGCCCGCAGAGCGGGAAACAGCGCGCGGCATACGGAAGGTCAAAGATCGAATAGATTTTCCATCCGTGCTCTGTAGCAAGCTTTTCCGCCAGTCTGCGGACAGACGCGCTGTTGTCAAAGTCATACACCAGAAGATACGGCGCTTCGCAGTGCTCCGGCTGTTCGGCCATCGCCTCCCACTGCGCCCGCGCAAGCAGGAACACCGGGTCGAGGACGACCGACGCGTGCACAACGCCCAGCGTGTGCAGGACGGAAAGGCCGGACTGCTCCCGCACGGAGATATAGTCGAAGCGCGCAAGATACCGCGCCGTGGCATCCCACAGCTCCGGCGGGAACGCGTCCGCAGCAAAGCTGGCCGCGTAGGACGCGCGGACGCCGCGGCGCACGAAGTCCAGATAAAAGGCGGGGTCTTTTCCATTCGGGAACAACGGGTTCCAGATCTGGTCGCTCCCGGCAAAATAAACGTCTGCCTCCGGCGGGTCTCGCTTTAGGTCTTCATTGGACGCATAGCGCCTCGTCAGATCGAGATATCGGGCCGTAAAGCGGTCAAACGCTTTCTTGCGCGGCAGCATTCGCAGCCGGCCCGGCAGCTTCGCCAGCAGATAGGCCTGTTTCAGAACCGGCTTGTCATATTTGGGCGTGCTGACGAGATCGAGCCGGTAATGGTTCGAGAGATAGTCCGGCTTATAGTCGATGATCTTCACGTCATGCCCGAGCGATTTGAGATAGGTCTGCAGCGCATACGCCTGCAAAGACGCGCCGACGTTGTAGACGTCATGACAGGTGATCGTACAGAGTTTCATGCCTTGCCCGGTTTCAAAATCCGTCTCACCATCCGCCCCAGCTTTGCTTTCAACCGGACGTGTTTCGGCAGCCAGCTCATGGAGTACCAGTGGATGGACCAGGTGTTTTCTGTTTTTTTCAGCCTGCCGGTCGCGCTGTCGAGGGGGTTGAAATAATCGGCGGGGTAGACGTGGATTCCCGCTGCAAGCTGCTCCTGCCCGTTTCGGACAAGGCCGAAGCGTTCCAGAACGTCGGTGTTCAGCCGCGGGCAGCCAACAGAGGTAACGCTGCCGTCTGGCTGCACATAGTGAAGTTTTTTGTATTCTTCAATCATCGCTTGGATAACAGGGTGGTGCGCTATCGCTGCAATTGTCAAGCCCGATGCAACGTACTGGTCATTCTCAAATCCAATAAATCCCTCGTCATTCAGCAGCGGCGAAATATCCCGCACGACCTCCACGTCGGTATCGAAATACACGCCGCCGTACTGCTCCAGCACCAGCAGGCGCATGACGTCGGTCACAAAAGCGTATTTTTTCGCGGCGTAGGCCTCCGCCATGAAGGGCAGGGCGAGATAGTCGCAGTTGTCCTCGTTCCACTCGCGGATCTCAAACTCCGGGCAGAATTTGCGCCAGCTGGCGATGCACCGCCGCGCCAGCTCCGGCTTCTCGCCGCGGCCGAACCAGCAATAGTGGATGATCTTTGGAATCATGGGTCAATCCTCCATCAGCGCATAAATTTTCTCGATCTCCGCGCTGTTCGTATAATCTCGTGTTTTGCAGGCAATGCATTGCCTCTCCAGTTTCAGCTTCTCGCCGCACTACAATTAAATAACGCGGCGTATGAGCGGTATCTTTTTAAGCAGCCATGCCGCAAATATGCAGCACGCATATACAACGCACGTCAGCACCGGAACACTTATCGCCGGGGCAAAACAGGTTACGTCGATTCCCAGAAGCTTTCGCATTGCAACGATTACCGCTGGATGCAGGATATACACGCCAAGTCCATATTTCGCCAAGCAGGAAATCCTTTTTCCTGCGCGCGAATCGCACTTTCTATTGATCCATGAAAACAGCGCTGCCGCATATACCAGCGTAAAGGGCGCTTCATACTGCAGCCAAAGCTCCTTGGATTCCTGCGGTGAATCCTCCATGCACTGCCACAGAGTCAGCACGCCCAGCAGGACTGCCAGCAAGGTTGCCGCCCATCTTTGCCGTTTCGTGAGCGGATAACGGTCTAAGTAAGTTCCTAAAATGTAATAGAGCAGCAGGTATGCCGAGAACGGGGACAGCCATTTGACCACCCATATGGACTGCGTATCAATGCCCAACAGGCCGCAGACGAAGGGGATCACGAAGCCGACCAGCGAGAATAGGACAATGGCATATAAAAAGTCCTTTTTGCTGGCATGATCTGTGAACTTTTTGATCACAGGGGTCATTACATACAATCCCAGAAGCATATACAGGTACCAGAACTGATAATTGTAGGCTGTGTCCGCTGTTATGACTGCCAGTACGGATTTCCAGAGAATCACAGCTGAAATTCCGTCTATCAGTGCATTGCACAGCAGATTATAGAACAGGCCCCAGAACACAATGATCAGCGCAATTTTCGCAATTCTTTTCCGGATATATGCGTAATCTGTCTGTTTTGCACCAGACAAGAGCAAGGCCCCGCTTTTCATAATGAAAAGCGGAACGGCCGCTTCTGATATTATCTGATATAAATATATGATAGAGTGATTTTCTGTCTGTGCGGCCTGATGAAGCAACACCACAAGGAATGACGCGATAACGGTCAAAACATCAAGCGATGTTTTTCTTGATTCCATTGTATCTGTCATCTTTACCCCTCCATCAGCGCATAAACTTTCTCGATCTCCGCGCTGTTCGTATAATCTCGTGTTTTGCAGGTCTCCGAAAGCTGCCGCATGCGCGCGGGGTCACGCAGGAGGGCGGCGATGCCGGCGGCGCAGGCTGCGTTGTCCATGGGGACGATCAGGCCGTCCACGCCGTCCTCCAGCTGGCTGCCGGAGGTGGCGTAATTCGTGATGACGACGGGCTTTGCCAGCAGCTGCGCCTCGCGCACGGTGACGGCCTTGCCCTCGTAGCGCGACGGCTGCACATACAGGTCGCAGGCGCGCATATAGGGGTAGGGGTTGTCCCGCTTGCCGAGGATGATCACGCGCTCCTGCATCCCCGCCTCGGCAATTTTCCGGCGGATCAGAGCCTCGTCGCCGCCGTAGCCGATGAGGTACCACTTTACATCAAGTCCATCTGCCACTAAACGGCGGCAGATATCCGGCACGTTGTCGAAGTTTTTCTGTTCTGAAAAACGCCCAACAGAAAGAAGTTCAATGGAATCGTTTTCCCGTAAATCTTTCTGCTCAAGCTTTGACTGACTGACGATCAGCTTTTCCGGCAAGATATTTTCCACTGTTTCCGTCAAACCGGAAAGCTCCGGGAACGCTTCATTGAATGCGTCAGTAACCTGTTCCGATACGCCGCAAATAGCGTCATATTTGCGCCACATGGCGATTTCTTCTTCGCGGTCATAGGTCAACGCCGTGTAATCTGTATGTATCCATGCAGCAAATTTCTTCGCCTTGACCCGGTCGCGCGCAAAATAGTGCGGCGTGAGAAAGCTGATGGCGAGGTCATAGGTCTTGCCCGAAATCTGCGGCATGGTGCGCAGTGTGTACTTGTGACTGTAGGTTAATGCCGTGACAGACGGTTTCTCACTGGGATGGCGCTTGTCAAAGCGCCGCGCCGCAAGCTTTCCCTGCAACCGCCCGCAGAGCACGCCGAGCTGGCCCGTTTTGACCAGCGATGCCATCGGAACCGCTAACGATGCATACTGAGGGATCTCCGGCAGCAGCCTTGCATGGGGATTCAGATACGGCATCAGCTCCCCGCTGTGCCGCATCAGAAACAGGTCAACGTCATACCGCGCATAATCGATCGAATCCAGCAGCCCCAGCAGACTCCGCTCGACCCCGCCAAGCTCCATGGTTTGTACAATAATTATAATCGATTTATTACTCATCGATGGTCACGCTCCAAAATGTGAACTGATGTATTGCCAGAGAGTAATTTGAGAAAAGCAGTTATCAAAGACGCTTTGAACCAGATTGCCGTACATAAAGTAACCGGTATAGCCCACAATACATAACAAAGTCAGAATCTTCCGGTCCTGCTCTGCGATTTTCTTCAGCATCCACGGAATCGCAACGACCTGAGCCGGAAGAAAATAGTTTGCGAGGCGGGCAAAGTAATTTGCTGTGCCGAATAACCCGACAAACATAATCAGCGCATTCAGCATGGCCATGTTGAAAAGAATATTTTCTGTTCTTGTCGAATTCGCAAACAGCTTCCAGCCACATACAAATGCCAGAACGAGCGGCACAAAGCACACCAGCACGCGGAAAATATTAACGCCCTCTCCGACAAACGAGGTCATATCGTAATCCGCACCCATCACAGTTGTCACATCGACGATGGTGCCAATGATACGGTTCAAACCGAAGCCGATGACAACGAAGACGCCAATATACAGATATGTCTTCCATGTCAATGGCCTGAAATCCATAAACAAAAGCAAAAGATACACAAGCGCATACGGATGGAACAGCGATGCGGCGGCTACAGTCAAAACATAGGGCACGCTTTTTTTCTGCATCAAAAAATCCATACCAAGCAGGCAAATTGCCGTTGCCATGCATTGCTTGATCGCCGCAAAAGAGAAGGTATAGAAGCCTGTCGTGAACATCAGAAAAACAGCCAGCGGGAAGTTGTCTGTATTTTTTCGCACAAATCTCACATAGCAGAACGCCGTGACCATGGAATAGAACATTAAATAATCCTGCGTAGAAAAGCCCAGCGTCTTCATAAGCGAATTCAGATACGCAAAGCCGATTCCCTGTGCATATGTGCTTGTGTTGTTTCTCAAAAAAACATCTAAGGTCGGTGTCTGGTTATAGATTTGAATGTATGTAACGGTGTCGTTGTAGAATGTACGTAACCCGCAAAAAACGCCTAAAAGCAATATCAGGAGCAGCGTAAACGCTCTGTCATAGCGACGAGTGGGATTCTCGGCTTGGCATAAACGCCTGTCCCGATGTGATATTGCAAAGGAAAGAAGCATTGCCCAAAAGAGCAAGAACCACAGCTTTGACAAAGGGGGCACCTCCAGAGCTCAAAAATCAAGCGCTGCCATTCAACCGCCGCTTGTGCAGTAAACGATATAACCCCGCAGGAAGAATACCGACCAAAAGGGGCCGGCAGGCGTAAAGATATGCGTATAGCGGCAGCTGCAGAACGTATGCCGCCTTTATACGCACACGAAATTCATTGATACGATATTTGAATTTCCGGCGGGCAAATGCATTGCGGTCGTCCCGCATGGCATAGAGCGGCTCCGGGATATTCTGGCCGCGGAATCCGGCGGCGTATAGTTTGATCCAAAGGTCGTAGTCCTCCACGCGCAGATAGCGCGGGTCGTCCGTGTAGCCGTTTACTGCCTGATACGCCTCCTGTCTGACCATACACGGCGCGTGGCAGAAGGGCGTTCCTGCGATAAAATCCCTGTTTTCCGGAAACAGAACGGGGTGGCTCTGCCCCCATGTGCCGCTTTCGTCAAAGTATGTCATTGCCGTGCTGACAATGGCGATATCGGGCGACGCATCGAGAATGGCCGCTTCCTTTTCGAATCTGGTCGGCATGGACACATCGTCGCCGTCCTGCCGCGCGATATAGGCTCCATCCGCGATAGAAAGGCAGCGGTTCAGCGTGTAATTCAGGCCCATGTTCTGCTCGTTTTTCAGAAGCGTGATTCTCTCGGGATATGTACGCCGATACCGCTCCGCGACCTCATACGTCGCGTCGCGTGACCCGTCGTCGCACATGACGAGGTTCCAGTCCGTAAAGGTCTGCGCAAGCAGGGAATCGATCGCTTCAGGCAGTGTATCCGCGCAGTTATAAATACCCATAATGACGCTGACGTTTGCCATAGCTTACTCCTCACCCAGCAGGCGCTTGCGATCCTGCAAAATCGCCTGAAACAGCCTTTGCTGCTCAAATTTTTCCGCTGCAAGCTTATGAGCGGCCAAGCCGAAGCGCTGCCGCGTTTCCGGCGAACCGGCAAGCGCCTCCATGGCGGATACGAGAGAAACCACGTCCGCTTTTTTTACGACCAGGCCCGTTTCATCGGGGATCATCGCATCCGTTGGGCCGGGAATGTCCGTCACGATCACAGGCACGCCCATTGCCTCCGCCTCCACCACGACCATACCGAAGCCCTCGCGATAGCTGGGCAGGATATACGCATCCATCGCTGCCAGATACTTTTCTACCGTGCTGGTTCTTCCGCAGAATATCGTATGCGCCTGTTCCTGCGCCCACTGATACAGGGACATATCAACGGCAGCAGAAAGCTCCGGATTGCCAACGATCAAAAGGTATGCGCCGCTGTTTTTTTGCAGGAATGCTTTGAACGCCGCCAGCAGCTCGTTGATGCCCTTGTCGCGCGTAATACGGCCGACAAAGCCAAAAACAACCGCATCGTCCGGGATCGCATATTTTTCCCGGATCTCAGCGCGCCAGACCGGCTTCTGCGAATTGTCAAATTTGTTCAGATTGACGCCGCTGGCACTGCCGTTCCAAATCACAGAGCCTTTATTTTCCGGGTACAGTCCCTCGGCATGGCTGAACTTCAGATTCCCGAAGCTGTCCGGCTCGATCCATGTTGAAATCGTACAGACCAGCTTTTCAATCCGCTTAAAAATGACGCGTTTGATCCCGTGGAAGCCCACGTAGGCCATTCCCCACTGACAATAAAGCCGCACAGGGACTCCGGCAAGCTTTGCCGCCAGCGCAGCATACAAGGACGCATTCGGCGTGGAATACTGCACCATGTCGAACCGTTCCCTGCGGAAAACCTTCACCATCTTCAGCATTGCGCCGATCCCGCCAAGGCTGACCCCGCGCTTCATGGGAATGGGGATATAATGCATATACGGCGGCAATGAGGCGGCAAACGCATCGTCATTGTCACAGATGAAGGTGATGTCATAACCAGCCTTCCTGTGAAGGAACTCGGCAGTCCCTACAACAAAGGAGCGCAGCGTGCCGGAGATTGTTGTGATAAAGCAGATTTTTTTCATGGTTGCAACAGTTTCAGCTCGTTGTATTTCATCATAACAACATCGTTTTCATATGCTCCGATGGCGGGCTTGTTCCTTTCCCCATTCAGGTTGTTTACAATCATTTGGGGCGTTTTTACACCGCATTCATAGGCGTGCGGATAGCCGCCGCCGAAACGCGGATTGATCTCGGAGATGTAGTACGCATCGCCGATTTTAAAAATGTCCATGTCGATCTGCGCACGATAGCCGCTTTCTTCTGCAAACCGGGAAATCAACTCGAACAGCTTTTCGTCCTTGAAGGATACGGCTTTGTCGGTCTCGCCCGCACGCATTACCAGCTTGTTCTTTGTAAAGATAGCCGCGGTTTGCCCGGAAAGCATATCGATGTAGACATCAGCGCCAATCTCCTGCCCATTCAGGAACTCCTGAACGATCATGTCTGGCTGATGCTTGAAGAGAAACGCTGCTGTCTCCAAATCATCCGCTTTGGAAATATGCAGGCTGGCGCTGCCAAAGCGGGGCTTCACAAAAACCGGGAAAGCCACTTCTGCATTCGCAAACGCCTGTTCAAAGTCCTCAAACCGCACATAGGTTTTCGCACAGCGATAGCCGTGGGCCGTCAGCCAGTTATACATGGCCCATTTGTCCAGCGCCATCTCGCACAGCGCATAGGAAGAACCGATCACTATCGTCCCGGTCGCTTCAAAAGCGTCTTTGTGCCGTGCCAAAAGTGACAGTTCCGGGTCGATCAGGGACAGAACGCCGTCAATGTGTTCGTTTTTACAAATTGCCAATATCTCATCGATATAGCCGGGCGCGGTCATTCGAGGAACGATATAAAACGCGTCTGCATCATAAAGCGCCGGGGCATATCGGCTGCAATCTGTCGCAATGACTTTTCCGACAGGTCCAACCGCTTCTTTAAAATACTGAACGACCTTATTCCTTGTGCCGCAGCTCAAAATTAGAATATTCATTATGACTCACTCCGCTTTTCCGCCAACACAGCTTCTAATTCTCGCAAGATTTCCTTCGCCGCTTTGGGTATTGACTTGAACACCCGTCCGATTAAGTACCTTGCCAATCGTACGCAAAAAGATGCTCACATCTGTGGCAAAGCTGATATGCTGAACATATGCCAAGTCAAATGAGAATTTTTCTTCCCATGTCAATGTGTTTCTTCCGTTCACTTGGGCTAAGCCTGTGAGTCCCGGCCGTACATCGTGCCTGCGGCGTTCCTCTTCCGTGTAGTAGGGCAAATATTCAACCAGCAGCGGTCTCGGCCCCACAATGCTCATCTTGCCGCGGAAGATGTCAAACAGCTCCGGCAGTTCATCTATGCTTGTGGCTCGAAGCCAACGACCAAATTTGCCCAGCCGCTCCTGATCCGGCAGCAGCTCGCCGTTTTCATCCCGCGCGTCGCTCATGCTGCGGAATTTGTGGAGCTTGAAGATCTGCTCGTCCTTTCCCGGACGCTCCTGACAGAAGATCACGGGGCTGCCCAGCTTCACACGCACCAAAATTGCCGTTACGAGAAGCAATGGAGACAGAATAATCAGCGCCATTCCGGAGAGAAAAAAATCAAAAAACCGCTTGACGTATTTCTCGTAAAATCCCGCTCTGTGCCGCATCAGAAGTTCCCCCGGATGGCCGCGCAGACGCGGTCCACGTCGTCCATGGTCATCTTTGTGTCGCTCGGCAGGCACACGCCGCGCGAAAACAGGTCATTGCACACCGGTTCCTCTGCGACGCTGACGAAGGGACAGTCAGCAAAGACCGGCTGCAAATTCATCGGCTTCCAGAGGTGGCGGCCCTCGATATTTTCTTCGTTCAGCCGCGCCAGCAGTTCTGCGGGCGTTACGCCGCAGTCCTTGTCCAGCAGCGCGACGGACAGCCAGCGGTTCGGCTCGGCGCAGTCCAGCTTCGGCTGCATAATAAGCGGCAGACTCTTCAATTTTTCACAATAGCGATTGAAAATTGCCTGCTTCTGCCGCACACGCAGGGGCAGAACCTTCATCTGGCCGCGCCCAATTCCTGCGGAAATGTTGCTCATGCGGTAGTTGTATCCAATTTCCTCATGCTGGTACCACGGCGCGTTCTCGCGCGCCTGCGTCGCCAGCTTCAGTGCGTGCCTGGCATCCGCCTCCGTCCGGCACAGCAGCATACCGCCGCCGGAAGTGGTAATGATCTTGTTGCCGTTGAACGACAGGCCGCCGAATTCGCCGAACGTACCGCATTTTTGACCGTTATATGTAGACCCAAGCGCCTCGGCAGCGTCCTCAATCAGGGGAACGCCGTGCTCACGGCAGATGGCAGTGATCTCGTCCAGCTTGGCGGGGTTGCCGTACAGATGCACCGCAACGACCGCTTTGGGCGTGCCGTGCAGCTCGAACGCGCGGTGCAGTGCGACAGGGTCCATGTTCCACGTCTCGCGCTCGGAGTCGATGAACACCGGCTTCGCGCCGCAGTAGGCGACGGGATTGGCCGACGCGGAGAAGGTCAGGCTCTGGCAGAACACCGTATCGCCGGGCTTTACGCCCGCGAGAATCATCGCCAGATGCAGCGCCGCCGTCCCGGCGGACAGCGCGACGGGATAGCCCCGGCCCATGTATGCGCCCATGGTTTTTTCAAATTCGTTCACGTTCTCGCCCAGCGGCGCGATCCAGTTTTTCCGGAACGCGTCGTGGATATATTCCAGTTCATAGCCCTCGTCCGACATATGCGGACTGGCCAGCAAAAGACGTTTATCCATGCCCTCTCCTATCCTTTTCTCCACTGCATCCCAATGCCGAACGCACGGACAGCGCGCGCTTTTCTCATCAAAATGTTCGAAATATAGCCAAAATTATTCTTTATTTTACCATGACTGCCGGGGAATTGCAAGTGCCCCAAACGCAAAAACAGGCATACTTATTTTTCCTTCGTGCATATGGGCAGCACATTTTAGAACGTTTCTGGCGGGCAGCCGCGTAAGAAGACAGCGAGGGCGGGAAGCCATTCGCTTCCCGCCCGTTTTCTGTGTCATGCCGCCTGAGCGGCGAGTACGTATTTTATTGCAGCATATGCATTGCGATTGCATCCTCAATCGGCATTTTCGCGCTGCCTCAGATATTCTTCCTTCGTGATCATCATGTGAAGAAAACCGTCCTCCACACCCAATTCCCGAAAGCCTGCCCTGCGATGGGTTTCCCATGCGGTGATTTCGTTCCGGGCGACCGCGAAGTCGCTATTGATCCTGAAAATGCCGCAATCACGGAACGCGTGATCCAGCATCAGCCTCAGCGCGGGAACGGCATACCCCTTGCCGCGGTAGGGAGCATACATCACGATGCCCATATCCCACCAATCCTTTTCGGGCGTATAGTGGAAATTCACATCGCCGATCCATGCGCCATCTAGGCTGCGTTTGATGTAAGCATAGAAGCGCTCCGGCTCATTTCCGACCCAGCTATCGTACCAATCGGCAAGCGCCTCGTCCGGGCAGTCGATGCAGCCGGTGTCCCGATGGTAGCCCGCATAGGCAACATCCCAGCCCGCGTTGTAAGCCATCGTTTCCGGGTCAGCCATCATCTGCTGATAGAACCACAGATCTTCCCGCTTGGGGATGTACAGTTCAAGCCCTCGTGTAATATATGCCATAACGCGCCTCCGTATTTTTAGGATAATCTATGGTCGATCATATTTTATCATATTCTTATCACGCCATCAAGCGACGATACGCATGGCGGCTTCGAAAAATACCGCTGCTTCGTTAGACACGCGCTGTGTCCGGCGATTTTATAGACGGACAATTTATGGGGAGGCGACAATTTCTGCGCCTCTCGCAGAAGGCCGCGCGATAAACCGCCGCAGACATTCGTTGATGCGAATGTCTGCGATGGGCCAAAGTATTTATCGCGTATGCAGGACCTGCGCCGCCCGATCCGGGTAATCCGTGATCAGCGCGTCCGCGCCGACGCTGGCGAGATAGGCCATGTCTTCCTCGGCATTGACTGTCCAGTACTGAATGGCCAGATCATGCGCGTGGGCAAAGTTGATGACCGTTGTGGTGCCGAGGTTGATGCCGAAGCTCGACTCCGCGTCGCCGAACGGCAGCTGGAGCACGTCGTAGGAGCAGGTGAAATCCGTTTTGCCGGTCAAGGCGGCAAAGTAGAACTGCACGACCTCCGCCGGGCTGGCGCTGCGGTGCATGTCCGGGTAGTTCGCCGTGATGTAGTCCGCGACCTCATCGCGGAAGCTGCCGACGATGACGCGGTCGAGCAGATTTCGCTCGTTCAGCGTCGCATACAGCTGGTCTGCCGCGGCCAGACCGACCTCGCCGCCGTCCTTAATCTCAATAATGTACCGATAGTCCCCGGCAGAGGTCAGATAGTCCAGCACCTCGTCCAAAGACAAAATGCGCAGCTCGTCCGGCACGGCGTCGCCGTGTAAATCCGTATACGGCGTTTCGCCCGCGTCATTTACGAACTGCGCCGCTATGTTCAGCTCCTTCAGCTCTGCCAGCGTCTTATCCCGGACAAGCACGTTTTCCGCTCCAAACACGGTCACGGCATCCGACACGCGGTCGAGCGTGGAATCATGCGAGAGCACCAGAACGTCGTCCGCCGTCATATGCAGGTCGAACTCGAAATAATCCACCTGCACATCCGGGTTTTCCGCACAGCCGCGGAACGCCGCCAGCGTCTCCTCCGGGAACTCGCCCGCGCCGCTGCGGTGCGCCGAGATCGCCGTTTCACCGGTGATGAACGGGTTGTTCGTTTCGTATTGCTTCAGATTTTTCGGATTCGAACGATGATGGAACTGCGCAATGCCGATAATTGCAATCACAACTACGATGCAGAGCAGCACGAGAAGGCTCCTGCCGATGACTTTTTTGACTTTCATGATGATTCTCCTGACTGTCATATTTGCATAATCTATGGTCAATCGCATTTTATCATATTTTCCGCCGCGCCATCAAGAGACGATACGCATGATGGCTGCGAAAAATGCCGCAGGCTCGTTAAAACAATGCGGCATCCGCCGTACATCTGCCGGGCACATACTCCCGTGTCTGCGGGCATATACTCCAATAGCATACACAGCCTGGAGGTGCCCGTATGACAGAGGACTTACTCACCAGAGCCAGAGAGCTGGCTGTGTACATCATCGAGAACCGCGCCACCATCCGGCAGGCGGCAAAGCACTTCGGACTTTCCAAATCGACCGTGCATAAGGATCTTTCCGAGCGGCTGCCGTTGGCGAACCGCGCGCTGTATCTTTCTGTGCGGGAGATTCTCGACCAGAACAGGGCCGAGCGCCATATCCGCGGCGGTATGGCAACCAAGGAAAAATATGAGCACGAGCATCTGCTGCACGCCTGCCAGAGAGCCGTATCCTGAATTTGACAGCACTCACCGCAGCAGTTCCAACAGTTCCTCGCGGGTCAGACCCTGCGCCTGCAGGCTCTCCCCTCCGAGGATTCTGTCTGAAAGCTGCAGCTTGCGTTCCTGCAGCTCCACGATTTTCTCTTCAATCGTCCCTTTGGCAAGAATCCGGTAAACATTGACCACATTTTTCTGCCCGATCCGGTGTGCACGGTCCGTCGCCTGATTCTGTACTGCGCTGTTCCACCACGGATCGAAATGGATCACCACGTCTGCCGCCGTGAGATTCAACCCGGTTCCTCCCGCTTTCAGAGAAATACAGAATACCGGAACTTCATCGTGCGCAAACGACTCCACCATTTCGATTCTCTTTTCTTTCGGAGTCGCGCCGGTCAGCATGTGGCTTGCAATCTTTTCCTCCTCCAAAATCCGGTACAGGCGTTCCAGCATCGTTGTAAACTGAGAAAACAGGAGTACCTTGTGCCCGTTTTCCACTGCGTTTCGGATCAGCCCACGCACAAGCTCTGTCTTTGCAGAGCCTCCTTTATAATTATCATACAAAAGCGCCGGATCGCAGCAAAGCTGTCTAAGGCGCGTCAGTTCCGCCAGAATTTCGATCTTATCCGTCCGGATTTCCTCGTCGGATTTTTCCTCCAGCATCAGCTTCATACGTCTGACATGGGCATCATACAGCTCCTGCTGCTCCCCATCCATATCGGCATACAGGTTTTCCTCCAGCTTGTCCGGCAAATCCTGCAGCACTTCTTTTTTCAGGCGCCGCAGAACGAATGGACGGATCAGCCGCTGCAGCCGCTTCGCAGCGTCTTCGTCCTTATGCTGGACAATCGGCTGTTCCAGCTCTGTCCGAAACCGCTGATAGCTGTACAAATACCCCGGCATGAGATAGTCAAAAATGCTCCACAGTTCACTCAGCCGGTTCTCTATCGGTGTACCCGTCAGCGCAAGCCGGAATCCGGTCTGCACCTGCTTGACTGCCCTCGCCGCCTGCG
>ERZ772881.1771-NODE-1771-length-17955-cov-2.531229_pt1 | contig 17955 bp, 19 predicted proteins | sample MGYA00580581_ERZ772881 | MGnify/ENA primary metagenome ERZ772881 (study PRJEB29015, sample SAMEA2737668) | human gut metagenome | biome: human gut; feature: human-associated habitat; material: faeces | place: China | collected 2012 ...
TCAGGACAAGCTGGTTGCGTGCATCTCCTTCGGCGGAGAAGATGGCATCTACATCGTAGCGAGCACTGAGATAGCCGCGCATCTCAGCGATGGCACGGTCTTCGCAGATTTCGACGATACTTTCGTCATCGCGGGTCAGGGAGCCCAGTATCTCGCGGTGGATACTGGCGTCGTAGTCTTCGGGATTGATGAATTTACTCATGGCTATAATCTTTTAGGATTGTTCCGGGCGTTGTGACGCGCCACGGTAATCGGTTTGAGTTGCTGTACTTTCTTCTTGAGGATGCGCAGGCCGCCTTCCACACAGTCGGGGCCATCGGCGGGGAACTTCATCCGCAGGGTGAAAAGCCGGAACTGGTCATCCAGTCGCTTCATGTGCGGATTGTCCTTTTCGGCTTCATTGAAGATGAGGTTCCCTTCCCGGTTCAGCGGTTCCAGGTTGGCTTCGATACGGGTACCTTTTTCGGTCTTTCGTTCTTCGTCGGGATGGATGTAAAGTTGCACGTTCCGTTCCCGGCGCACCTTACCGACCAACGGTTTGAATACTTGCTGAAAAAAAGGGTCCTGCAGTTTGTTGTTCTCCATGTAGCAGTACACCGATGTCTTTCCGTCTACATATTCCAGCAGTTGTACATACCAGTCGATGAAGTCCGAGTTCAGTCCACGGTCCAGGCGGACATTGATAATATAGACCTTCTGTTTCAGCTGTCCCATCAGGATGCAGCTTTTGGTGCTGCTGTTCTTGCTCTTGTTCTCGCCGGGTGCGGGGTCGCCGTAGATGACCAGGAAATCGAACTTGTTCAGGGCGGGCACTTTGCCGTAAGTCAGTTCCTTAAATACTTCGCCTTCAGTGACGGGATTGTTGAAATACTCCGTCTGCTGGGCGGCGGTACTGATTTTGGAAAGTGCCGTATCGATATTCTCTTCCGTATTCTTGGATGGCCAGGTGCTTCGTCCTTCCTTGTCCCGGATGTTCACTATATCCCAATGGTCGGCCGCTTCTCCCGCCCTTACCACACAGCAGTCGCGGGCAATGATATTCCCGCAGAATATGATCAGTGTTTTTATGGCAGTGTCTCGCGTACCGTACAGTGCCTTTTCCCACCACTCCCAGTTCTTCTGAACCGTATCCGGGTTGCGGACCGATTCGTCGGTATCGAAGTCATCCACCAGTAGTACGTCCGGACGAATGGCACCATTGCGGCTACCACGTGGTGCATTACCGGCACCCACGGCACGGAACGAACATCCACACTTGGCTACAAACTCTTCGGCGCACCAGTTGCCAAGGTTGACTTGTACACCGTAGTAGGCGCGTATCAGGGCATTCTCTTCAAACTGCTTCTTATACGGGTCGAGCAAGCGGGTAGCACTGTCTTGTGTGGCAGACGCCATCATCACATTGCACTTCTTCTTTGTCAGTGCCAGGTACATCACGATGAACATCACCGTGGTACTCTTTGCCAGCCCTCGCGCCCAGGAAAGCACCTCAAACCATTCTTCGTGCTTGATGCAGCGACGGATGGCCTTTATCTGGAAGTCGGCAAACTCAAACTTGCAATAATCCGGGAAGAAGAACTTTATCCATTCTATCGGGTCGGCTTCCAGGCGCGCGCGGTCTTTGGCTATCTGTGCCTGCGTCAGGTTCACATCCGAGTTTTGGCGGCGAAGCCCGGCTTCATAGAACACCGCCCATTCGCGGAGCGCGTCCCTGTCCCTTTGATTCTGTGTTCCCATAACTTTTAATTTTTCATTCTTAATTAGTTACAGGCTATCCTTTATAAAAGCATCCCACAACCGAAGGAACTCTTTACTCTTGTCCAGATCGAACGGACGCAGCCAGTTGATGAACTTCATGCCTACGCTGATGATATCGGCAATGCCTACGTCGGTTTCCATCTTCTTGATGGCTGTTGCCAGCTTGTTCAGCGTGTCGGCCTCGGCCGCGGTGGCATAGCGTTTTCCTTCTTCCCGCTGGCTGATGATACGGTTGATCTCCGCCACCTGCCGGTGAAGGCTGGCCACCTGCTGCTCTTTGGTAAGCGTCATGCCGACCCTCATCTCTTCCCATTTTTCCACTGTCACCCACCGGTTGACGGTCTTTCGCGATACACCCACTTTGTCCGCTATTTCCTGCTGGGTAAGATTGTCCTTCAGGTAGAGTGTGCGGGCATAGTCCTTTTTCTGTTGTGCGGTTAAATCTGCCATAATTCTGTAATTAGAGTTTACGCAAAGGTCATTACTCCGGACGGGAAGAGGAAAAAAGCGCGGAGCGGTTACAAACTATGCCGCAAGGTTTACATACCTGCTCGTAACCGTTACACACTTTTTTGTGCGGTTATCCTTATAGACATAGCTTTGCCGCAAATAATCGGAAACGCATGACTGTTTTTAAATCCATATTAAACGAAAAGACCGCTTGCCTGCTGCTCTATGGAGAAGTCAGCGACGAAGGCGGTGAGGGTAAGATAGCCAGCCGCGACATCGTGAACGAACTGATGTACCTAGACGCGGGCTATGAGAACCTGAATATCCGTATCAACTCCATCGGCGGTGACGTTTACCCCGGCATCGCCATCTTCAACGCCATCCGCCAGTGCCGGAGCAATGTCACCATCTATATAGACGGCATCGCCGCCAGCATAGCCGGTGTCATTGCCCTCTGCGGCAAACGCGTGGAGATGAGCCGCTATGCCCGCATGATGTTGCACAACGTCAGTGGCGGCTGCTACGTCAATAAGAAGGACTTGCAGGATATGATCTCCACCATCGAGAGCCTGGAAGACACCATCGCCGAAATCATCGGCGGACGCTGCGGCAAGGATAAGGAAGAGATAAAGAATGCTTACTTCGACGGTACCGACCACTGGCTGAAAGCCGACGAAGCCTTGCAGCTGGGACTGATCGATGCCATCTACGACGTGGAAGCCGTACCCGATGAGAGCACCACGGACGATATTTACCGCATATTTACTAACCGGCTGGAGCAGGAGCAACAGCCACAAAACCCCGATAAAATGAAATTGGAAGACTTTAAGACAATTCCCCGTTTCGCCAACTGTGCTGACGAAGCGGCAGTGATGGCCATGCTTGGCGAGACTGCTCAGAAAGCGGACAAAGCCGATGATCTGGAAAAGGAGAATGGCGAACTGAAAGAGCAGCTGAAACAGCAGGAAGAAGAGCGGATTGAAACCGCAGTGACGGATGCCGTGACGGACGGCCGTATCGGTGCCGACCAGAAGGACACCTACAAGAACATTCTGAAGGCTGACTTCAAAAACGGATTGAGCGCCCTGAAGGCGTTGAAGCCGAAGAAGATGCTGAAGGACAAACTGGAAGTCCCTGCGGGCGGTGAAGGCGAAAGCCCTTGGCAAAAGAGGATGAGGGAAATTCGTGAAAATCTTAAAAAATGACGCGCTATGATACCGATCAAGAACCCCAAGAATACCAAACTGGGCGGTAGCTCCTACTTTGGCAAGAATGTCGGCAGCAGCGTGCGTAGCGCCGGCAGTGCCCCGCAAATCCGCGGACGGCAGAAAGTGAAAATGTGACAGCAATAAATTGTAAATGACTAAATTATAAATGAAATTATGGCAATTCAAGGATTGAATACCACTAAGTATGGTGGTGAATTACAGGAAACCGCCCTCACCCTTGCCACTACCGGCAACGAACTGGTGGGCAGAGGGCTGATTATGGTCATTCCGGGCATTAACAGCTCCATCAGCATCCCCCGCGTAAAAACGGGTGCCATGCTGCAAAAACGAAAAGAAGACCCTACTAAGGATGACAGCAAGGGAGATTTTACCTACAGCGAGCAAAGGCTCGTGCCGAAAGACATGATGGCTTTTACCCTCTTCAACCCTCGTGCCTTCGAGCACATCTGGCGTCCCTTCCAGCCTACGGGTGAACTCGTTTTCCGTCAGCTTCCCCCCAACATTCAGAGCCTCTTGTTGAGTGAACTGTTGAAGCAAGTGGGCAACGAGCTGGGCTACCAGTATATCAACGGCGAATACAAAGACACCGGTGATGCCTACCTGATGGACGGCATTCTGACGCAGGCTGCCAAGAATGCGGATGTCGTGAAGGTGAAGACCGTCGGCACTACCATGCTGGCGCGTCTCAAGGAACTGCGTGCCAAGATTCCCGTAACCATGCGTAAGAATCCGAACCTGCGCATCCTGATGTCTGTGGAAGACTTCGACCAGTACGATGACGAACTGACGCAACTCGCCAATAAAGGTACCGCCCCTACGGATATCAACCAGGAACGCTACAAGGGCATTCCGTTCGAGGTGCTGACTCAATGGCCGCAAGGCTTGATCGTCGCCACCCTCTGCGACAGCGGTATGAACGGCAACCTTTTCGCAGCTGTCAACCTGCAGGATGACGAAAACGTCATTCAGATTGACAAGTGGGCGAATGCCAGCGAACTCTACTTCTTCAAGATGCTGATGAAGGCGGACACGCAGATCGGCTTCGGTGAGGAGTTCATCGCACTGGACTGGCGCGCCGACGGTGCATTCAAATTTGTAACAGAAGGGTAAGGAGGTGCAGCTATGGCAAAGAAAGACAAAGTTACAGTGATTGTCCTCGAATCCTTCCAGGACAAGTACGACCACAAGACGCAATATCCGGTAGGTGCGGAGTTGCAGGTAGACCAGGAACGTGCGGATGATTTGGTAAGCCGCAAGCTTGCCGGAATCAAGGAGCCGGAACCTGCCAAGAAACCCAAGACCAAGGCACCCGAAGCCCCGAAAGCCGCTAAGGAAGAGAAAGCGGTTGAGGTACCTGAACAGAAAGAAACGGAGCAGAAAGATGACCAGAGGACTGAGGAACAATAATCCGGGAAACATCCGCCTGTCACGTACTTTGTGGCAGGGGGAGGTGCACCCGTCGCAGGACCGTTCATTCTGTCAGTTCAAAACGATGGCCTACGGTTACCGAGCTCTCATCAAGCTGTTGCAGAACTATCGCAGGATGAACGGTTGCCGGACGATGGCGGACTTCATCAACCGATGGGCGCCGCCCGTGGAGAACAACACATCGGGTTATATCCGGCGGGTGTGCACGGAAATGCAGGTACCAGACAGCTATGTGCCTGATGTGAATGATAAAGCAACCATGTGCGCTTTTGCGGCAGCCGTCTCTCAGGTAGAGAATGGCATTCCCGCTGTGACGGCAGATGTGGAAGCGGGTTGGAACTTACTCTAAACAGGAGGAATAAAATGGATACACTTGAAATCTTGAAGCTGATATGTGGTATCCTTACGGTTGCCATAGGAGCCGGAGGATTCAAGATGTACATAGACAGACGGAAATACATCCAGGAGGTAGAAAAGCTGAAGGAAGAAGTACAGGCGGCGAAGGTAAATACCCGTAGTAGCGAACTGGACAACGTTCAGAAGGCGATGCAAATTCTGATGGATGATATCGTGGAACCTTTAAAACAAGAAATTAATGCAATCAGAAAAGAACTCGCCAAACTCAGGCGTGTCGTTGAAAAGGCTAACAATTGTCGTTTTTCTGCTAATTGTCCTGTGCGCGATGAGTTGCAAAAGTCCGACAAGAGTGGTGAAGAGTACCGTCCTCGACAGCCTGCAAAGCGTAAGACAATCCGTTCTGACCTTTCTACCGGTACCGGCAAGCGAAGCGCGGATGACCTTGCCGATGAGCCAACTGGCCGTGCTGCCGGAAGGCGCGGGATATAGTGCGCGAAGCGGGCAGGCCACGGCAAGCGTGGTACGCGGACGCGGTGATACCTTAACGTTCACTTCGACCTGCGACAGCCTGGCGCGTGAAGTAATCGCCCTCCGGGAAGAAATTACGCGCATAAGAAATGAAACCGGTGAGGAAGTGGAAGAACCTCCTCCGCAGGTGGTGCATGAGCCAACCGGCTGGCAATGGTTTCAGATATGGGCAGGTAGGTTACTGCTAATAGCCCTCTCTTTAATCATCGTTTACAGGCTCTTTAAACAGCGCCTGAATAAATCATAAATCGTAAATCAAAAGTCAATAGAATTTATGGCAAAACAAGGATATGTAAACGGTAGTGACCTGCTGATGAGCATTGGCGGTAAAGCGTGCGGACACTGTACGAGTCACACCACAACTTATAACAGTGAAACGAAAGACCGTGCGGTGAAACCCGCTTCGGCAGAATCGGCAGCCAATGCCGGATTGTTCAAGGAAAAAACCGTGACGGGGCTCAGTGTCCAGGTGAAGTGTGAAGGTCTCCGCTTCTATGGTGAAGAGGAAAACGGCATGAAGGAACTGCTTGCCAAGTGGAAAGTAGGCGGCTCCGTAGAGCTCAAAGGCTTTGTCCGCGGCAGTGATGCTGCTCCCTACATGAGTGGCAACTTTATCATCTCTTCTCTGGAAGAAGCTGCTCCGGCAGGCGATGATACAACTTACAACGCTACCTTCGATAACACCGGAGTGGTGACCATCGACGAAGCGAAAGTAGACGGTACCGTACAAGGATAATGCTATGAAGAAGATTCAAGTATATGGTAAGGAGTACCCTATGCGCATGACCATGGGGGCTATGCGCCGCTTCAAGCAGGAAACGGGCATGGAAGTGAGCGAGATGACTACGGAAGCAAGCCTGATGGTGGTCTTCCTCTTCTGTTGTGTAGCAAGTGCCTGCAATGCGGACAATGTACCGTTCGATCTGGACCTCGACAAATTTGCCGACGGCCTGGAGATGGACAAGCTGACCGACTTTGTGGAGACCATGCAGCAGGATGCCGGAGACTCAAAAAAAAAGAAGACGGCTCCGCAAGCATCGAAGAACTGACGGGTATAGCCGTGGGGAGTATAGGGATGAGCCTGATGGAATTCTGCCATTGTACTCCCCACGAGTTCTTCTGCATTTATAAAAGTTGGGAGCAGACGCGGATGCGCGAACCTTGGGAACGTACCCGGTTCCTGGCGTGCTGCGTGCTGCAACCTTACAGTAAAAAAGCGTTGAAGGTGACGGATGTGTGCAGGTTCGAGTGGGATGCGGAGCGGAAAGCTACGGCATCGGCGGAGGAAAGTACGAGGGAACGGTTTGAGGAACTGAAGAGGAAGGCGGGGATGTAGAGTCAGCCAGCATCATATCCTATTCCTCCGGGGTACAAACAGCAAGATGGCAAATATGACCACAAAAGCAGCGCTAATGATATAAAGTGCCAGCAAATAAGGAGGCAACTTCAACAGGGATTGAATAAGTTCGGACATGGCTTATTGATTTGATTGTTTACAAAGGTAACATTATTTTTTGATATGGCGGATAATTATTTGGATTTTTCCATACGGATGAAGGACGAAGCATCCTCGGTCATCAAGACGGTGGGTGTGAATACGGAGCACTTACGAAAAGGAGTGCAACAGGTTACTGAGGAGGTTTCAAAGGCGCAACGCAGTATCGTCGATTGGGCGCAGGCGGCACAGGCGGCTGATATGCTTGGCCAATCGATACAGCAGCTGTTCGGTGTATGCAAGGAACTGACCGATGCTTACCAGGTACAGCTCGTTGCGGAGACGCAACTTCAGACCGTGATGCGGCAACGCATGTCTGCCACTGACGAAGAGATACAAAGTATTAAAGACCTGGCTTCTGCCCAGCAGGCATTGGGAGTAATAGGCGATGAGGTACAACTGAGCGGTGCCCAGCAAATGGCCACTTTCTTGAACGAGAAAGCGAGCCTTGATTCGCTTATTCCCGCCATGAATAATTTGCTTGCCCAGCAGAAGGGGCTGAATGCCACCAACCAGGATGCCGTAGGAATCGGCAACATGATGGGCAAGGCCATGCAGGGGCAGGTAGACGTATTGCAACGGGTGGGCGTCACCTTTACGGAGGCACAGAAGAAAGTACTGCAATATGGCACCGAATCGGAACGTGCTGCCATGCTGGCCCAAGTCATCCGCGACAATGTAGGCGAGATGAATGCCGAACTGGCAAGGACGGATGCCGGTAAACAGAAACAACTGGAGAATACGCTGGGGGATATCAAGGAACAGTTCGGTGCGATGGTACAACCTGCCATGCGTGTCATTACCGCCATGGCGCAAACCACCACTGCCGTCACCGGCCTTGTACGCCTCTACTCCTCCCTCCGGTCCGTGACGATTGCACTGAAAGGTACGGCGGCGGCCACTGCCCTGGCAACTATGCACACTCGGGTGCAGACTATTGCAATGAGGGCGCTTGCCATTGCCAATGGAACGGCAACCGTCAGCACAAATGCGTTGCGCATAGCTACCATCGCACTCTATGCAACTATAACCGGCGGAATATATCTGGCGGTACAAGGACTGATTTCCTTGTTTTCTTCATATAACAGTACGACCAAAGAAACAGCCGAAAAGCAAGACTTACTGAAAGACAGTGCGGATGCCTACAAGAGTTCTGTTTCCCAACTGAAGGGCGAGATAGACATGGAGATATCCTCCCTGGCCAAACTGATCAAAGGGCATGGCGACGAATCGGGCAAGGTGCAGGAACTGAATCAAAAATACGGTGATGCGCTGGGCTACCATAAGAGTGCCGCCGAGTGGTACGACGTATTGATCCGCAAGAGTGCGGACTATTGCAAGGCGATAGGCTACGAGGCTCAGGCCAAAGTGCTGGCATCGCAGAAGGCGGAGAAGGAAATGCAGCTGGAGGCGGTGCGCAAGCAGAAGCAGGCGCTGATAGATAGCGGAGGAGACACTACTACCAAACGGGTGTTGACTTCCGGTCTGGACGCTGCCGGTAACAAGACTATGAAGTGGGAAAAGCGCCAGGTGAACACAGACGAATACATGGAACTTCGCCGCCAGGAAATTCGCCTGGTGATAGAGAACCACAACCTGGGCAAAAGTTTCGAAGAATGCATGCAGAAAATGACCGAAGGCATGTCTGCGCTGCAAAACACCTCCCGGAAAACAGACGTAGCCACCATGAGTTACGACGAACTGGGCAAAGAAATTGAATCCACTGAAAGCAAACTGAAAAGCCTTGCTCCCACAGAAACAGCGGAGATAAACCGCCTCTCCGCTTATAACAAGGAGCTCAAAGCCCGCAAAGATGCACTGGGCAAGATGACGGGGCTCGGAGGTGGGAATGGAAGCGGAAAAGGAACTGCCAAGGCCGATATCCCCGTTGCTCCCGGAAGCCTGGAAGCACTGGAGAAGAAACTGAATGAATTGAAGGAACGCCAGAAGAAAGCCCCGATAGAAGAGCAACTGACGTTTACGCCTGATATAGTGGCGCTGGAAGACTTGATAGAGAATATCAGGTATCGCCTGAAACATGCCGACTTTGAGGCACGCTACACGCTGAAACCTACGGAAGAGGGAGTAATATCGGATGCCCCGATTAAGAGAAGCATGCAATCCTCCACCAGTCTTACGCAGAAAGAAGGCGGTTTGAGAGACTTGAAGTTGGAGGCACCTAAGTTGGACCTGGAGAAACCTCTGGAAGGCATGGATGCCTGGAATGCTGCCGTAGACAAGGCAAGGGAAAAGAATGCCGAGGCCATCGGCTCGATGGGAGCAATGGGCAATGCGATGGGTTCGCTTGGAGAGGTGATCGGCGGACAAGCCGGTGCCTGGATGGACTGGGCCGGTAACCTGCTGAACGCCATCGCGCAGGCATTGCCACAACTGGCGGCACTGTCTACGGCCAACACAGCCGCAGCTGCTACCGGTGCGGCATCGTCCGTGGCAAGTATTCCGTTTGTAGGCCCGATAATGGCTGTTGCAGCCGTGGCAAGTGTGCTGGCTGCATTGACCAGTCTGCCCAAGTTTGCCAACGGAGGCATCGCCTACGGCCCTACCTTGGGACTCTTCGGTGAGTATGCCGGAGCAAGTAATAACCCGGAAGTAGTGGCTCCGCTCAACCGGCTCAGGCAACTGATACAACCGGCAGGACCGGGAGGCATGTCCGGCGACGTAAGGTTCCGCATAGACGGGCGTGCACTGACGGGAATACTGGAACGGGAAACAAACCTGAGCAGGAGAAGCTGATTCAAACCTTATTCAAACGATATTTAAACAGCGATTAAAATGGCACAATACCTACGATATTCAGGCAAATACCTCAGCCGCAAAAATGTGGTGTGGGAGGTGGGCATCAGTCAGGAAGCAGACGGGGCATATCCTGCCGTCGGCGTCCTCAACTTCCCGGCCGACGAACCGTTGGTGATAGAGTGGAAGCATACGGACAAGCACGAAGTGATATGCGGCAGTACCGCCACACTGACCGTAACCAGTCCCGGCGACCGCACCTACGAGGATTTATATACCATCGCCCCCGGCAGTATCCGCCTGGATGTGCTGCGGAACGGGCTGCTCTATTGGAGCGGTACGCTGGACCCGGAGTTCTACGAGGAACCATACGCTTACGGAAAAGAATATGAGGTGGCACTGACCTTCAGCGACTTCGGCATACTGGACAGGCTGAAGTATAATCTGTCCGGGATGCAGACCTTGGAAGGTATTTTGCTGCATGCCCTCCAACGCAGCCGAATCAATTATGGAGGTCTGAACCAGGATTATCTGACTACCTTCCTGGCAGGAAACGTCCGGGCCACACTGGATAAAATCAGTGTCCGCAGTGATAACTTCTACGATGAAGACGGTGAAGCTTCCACGTTGAAAGATGTAGTGGAAGGAATGCTGCAACCGCTGTCGCTCCGCATGGTGCAACGGAACGGGAAAATTTGGATATACGACTTGAACGGACTTTATCTGAATGCTCCGGCTCAGGAAGCTGTTTGGAGCAGGGACAATCAGACGATGGGGGTGGATAAAGTGACGAATAATGCTCAGATCACTTTCTCTCCTTATTCGGATGCGAAATTGCTGGATAAGGAGGTGGTATATGAGGATGTATATTCGGAAAGCATGACGAACCTGACAAGTGATAAGCCATCGGGGGGTGAGTACTATTCCTATTACCCTGACTATTTGGATGATCACAAGATAGGATACGAATGGGATTACTCTCTGCTTTCGTTCACCATCTTCCTTAGCGATAAGGGTAGCGGACTTGCCGAAAAATATGGGCCGGCAAAGTATTTTCATATCCAGCCTTTGATGGGAGGACAGGAATCATCTGGGGTCGCTTTCAGTTTCTATACCGGCGGGCATGGCGCTTTGACAAGCGGATTTCCGAAGCGGAAACTACTTCCGCAAACATCCAACCAGGAAACCGTACTGATGAAAACTCACCGGGTATTCATCCCGAAACTGGAAGAAGCGGAAAGAAGCAGATATTATCTTCGCCTAAGTATGGAGATGTTGATAGATGCCCGTTACAATCCTTTTACAGATGCCAATGATGGAAATGAGAAAGGGAACTATAACGATATGAAAGACAAGTTTAACTTCGTTACAGTACCTGCTACCGTCACCTTGTACAATGAGGATGGAAATGCGCTGATGCATTACTCCAATGCAGCCGTGATGGGTCATACAGATATCAAGCCCACCTTGTATTGGACTGCTGGAGAATGGAAAAATGGCGCTGCCACCTATAAAAGCTGTTTACTGGAGTGGTACGACCCTGAGGATCGACATTTTTCGTCGGGAGTTCTTGGCTGGAAAAAGAATCGTCACTGTGTAGGATATACTCATAATGAAATGTTCGATTCCTTCAAAAAAATGGAAGATGGGCAATATATACCTTATCCTGCAAATGGAGGTTATATAGAGGTTTGCATTTATGTCGGAATCAAAATTGTAGAATGGACTAAAAGTACAAATACCGATGTCAGCAGTGATTGGTATGATAAAATACGATGGATGTTATATAAAGCTCCTCAAATTGAAATTGTACGTAAGAATGTTGTCTATAGTGATGCGAAAAGTGAAGATATCGAATATACCGGCATCATCAATGAGGCAGCCAAAGAGGACATCAAACTGGATACGATATGCGGCACGATGACTGAGATAAATCCTACAGCCAAAGGCGTATACTTCCGCACCAGCGACAGCTGCCAGCTGAAAGAACTGACCCGTGCCGGACGGACAACGCAGGCGGAACAGTTGCTCATCGGTACACTCTACAGCCAATACGCAGATCGCAGAACCCTGCTGGCCGGTACAGCTCACATCTTGGATACAGACCTGACAGCCTATACGGAGGCCTGCCAGGAAAGCAAGCGGTTCATCTGCCTGACCGACGTGCAGGATACAATATCGGACGAAAGCGAGCTCGAAATAGTGGAGCTTCGTCCGGACGAATATAAATCGGATAAAGAATAAAGGAGGGGCATTGAATATGGATAAGAAATATATATCGTCGGTAGTCAGGCGGGAAGCCCGCCCGCGCAGCAAGCGGCTTCGCGAACTGGGTGCATCCGGTTCTTCCGGTTCATCGGGTTCGGTGATATCGGGTGGAGACACTATTGTGGCATCCGGCAGTGCCGCACTGGAAACGGATGTAACATCGAATGCAGACAAGACCGGGCACATAGATAAAGGGCAGAAATTACCTAAAGGCATGACCTTTACGCAGTTTGTCAAGGCATTGCTGTTTAAGCCCGTACCCGCCACGCTTGACGGCCGTTTATCTACGGCTAACGATGTGGAGTATGGCTCGACAAAAGGGAGTATTACCTACACGGCTACCCGCAACGGCAACGGCGCAATGACAAAGGCGTACTATGATAACGACGAGAAGAACAAACTTGAATTTTCCGCTGAAAATAACGGCGTGCAGACAGCTGTACGCAATCTGACTGGTAACTATACGCAGAATGAAACCTACAAGGCCACTGTTGTGTATGCGGAAAGTGAGGACAAGTCAATACCGGAAACAACACTGAACAATACGATCAGCGTGAACGTGCGACGCAAGTGGTTTGCCGGGGTTGTGGACTCTGTGCCTGCCACATCGGCCCAGGTACGGTCGCTCGGCAGCAGCGGGATGTACACCGGGGCCGGCAGCTACAAGTTCAGTGCCGGCCGGTGGAAGACAATCGTAATCTGCATACCTGAGGGAACCGTGAGCGAGCTCACCCTGACCGCATATCCCGGCAACTTCATCGAAGACGCCGGAGTGTGCAGCGGCCCCACCCCCATCTCCGTGGAGGGCGCCAACGGCAGCACGGCCAAGGGCTACAGCATGTGGGTGATACGGACCGACGGCACGAACGATGCCGATACATTCACATTCAAAACGAGTTGACATGGTAAAGATAAACGGAAGCAGCTTCGCGCTGCAATACAAGAGGACAACGTACCGGCCTATCGACAGCTCGTCTGTATTCGATACCATAGAGGACGCACGCGTATACGCGAGGAACACCGACGCCGAAGCCTATTTCCCCTATGCGGGACAGCTCGTGTCGACCCTTGAGAACGGGGGTGCCGTCTACAAGCTGTCGAAGGACGACAGCATACCGGAGACCGACGGGAAGAGGCACTTCAAGCTTGACCCTATAGGCAGCAAGAACGACAACGACGACCGCTACGTGCGCAAGGACATCGCCGAGACCATCGAGAAACTGATGACCTTCATCGAGGGCATCAACGTGAAGGGCACGGCAACGCTGAACGAAATCATGCTGCTGAAAGACCTCGTGTCGGAGAACTTCTCAGCCGGAGGCTCAGGTTTCGGCATCTACCGGGACGCGGACGGCAACTACCATCTCGACATCGACTTTGTGGACATCCGGAAGAAGCTGAGCGTGGAGGACATCCAGGTGCAGCAGTCCACCTATGTCGGGGGCAGGCAGTACAATACCGGCGGCGGCATCATCTGCAACCGCGTGGAGGACAAGGGCACATACTGGCGCTGCTATTTCAAGACCACTGATTCGGAGGGGCGTACCGTGTACAACACCTTCCAGGAGGATGACCAGGCCATCTGCGAGACGTTCAACCTGAAATCGGGCAACCACTACTACTGGCGGCTCGTGACGGGTACGGGAGACGACTACATAGACCTCTCCAAGGACGACTGTGCATCGGGCAGCGACATCCCGCTTGCCGGAGACAGCATCGTGCAGCTCGGCAACCGGACGGACACGGGCCGACAGGGTGCCATTGTATGGGACAGCGTTACCGCCGGAGGGCCTTATGTGCGCATATACAATGGGATAAACTCGTACACGATGCCCGAACCGTTGATTGACTTCAATACGGTGCTCAGCGAGATTACCGCCAGGTTTATCAACCAGGCCACGGGTAAGGACATGGACAAGACCCTTGACGACATGCAGGTAAATCTCGACATTATCAAGCAGCAGACGGACAAGGAGTACACGATGTGGTTCTATGACTATGAGCCTACATTGAGTAACATTCCCGCTTCGGAATGGACGACTGCGGAGCTGAAGGCCATGCACGACCAGGACCTGTTCTACAACACCGCTACCGGGCAGGGCTACCGGTTCGAGTCGGGTGCCTGGGAAGAAATCACCGACCACCTGACGCTGAAGGCGCTGGAAGATGCTAAAAAAGCGCAGGATACGGCCGACGGCAAGCGGCGTGTATTCGTGTCGCAGCCCACTGTGGCAGATGCCTACGACGTGGGAGACATGTGGGTGAACGCGACGTACAATGACGGCACCACTATTTACAAGAATGATGCTCTCGTATGCAAGACTGCGAAGGTGGCAGGAGCAGCATTCAGCATCAGCCATTGGAAACCTTCTTCCACGGCAACTACTGCCTATATCGAGAACCTGGGGGACCGCATCACGGTTGCGGTGACGGATTCGGAAAATGGCATTGCCGAGGCTACGAGGCTTGCCAACCAGGGTATCAGCGATGCCCGGGACGCTTATTATCTTGCCCGGGGGGCGCAGGATACGGCTGATGAGAACACGGCGGCCATCCAGGTGACAAAGGACTCCATCGCCGCGCTGGTTGAAGGCATCCACTTCGACAGCTCCGGAAACATCACGAACATCAACACTTCCGGGCTGGTGACGACGGCTGATTTCAACTCGCTGCTGTCTAAGAAGGTGAGTTTTGATGCGGCGGGGCATATCACGAACATCGACAAGTCGGGGCTCATCACCGAATCAAACCTTGTGCAGATGTTTGCAGAGAAAACCGCTTCGGATGGTTATGTAAAGAAATCGTATATAGCCGCTTTCGTTACCGAGCTGCCCGACGGGAGGTTCCAGAGCAATGCGCTGGTGAGCGCCGACCAGATACGTCTTGAAGGAATTGTTACGGCAAACAGTTATTTCAAGATATTAGAGAATGGGGCTATTGAAGCCATAAGCGGTACAATCGGGGGTATCAAAATAACCAACGAAGGTCTTGGTTCCTATATTTCCGGTTGGCATCCGATTGATATTCCGGCAATGAAGCTGTCAAATTCCGGCTTGCATTTTTCTAAGGGTATTCAGTATAATCATGCAGGAGGGCCACAATTCGCATCTTACGATGTGGATATTGGTGCAGACGGACTTTTTGTCACCGTGGAGGATTCCTCCGGCGGACGTTTTTATGATGTAATGAATGTCGTAGCTGGAAGACACGGTTTAAAAATATCCAACTCAGGCGTATTCAAGACTTCTGATGGTGGAAGTACTTGGGTAGAAATATGAAAAACAAGTAATATAGCAAGAATCAGATGAAAATCAACTTTAAGAAAATCGAGGCCCAGACCTCATTCGAAGGCGCCAAGCAGACCTTCGACGTAGCCGAAACGGTCGGCAATGAAATGATGTACAACGGAAGTATCCTTCTGGATATAGGCTTTGAAGACCTGGCACGGGAAATCTACTACTCGAAAGATGCGGTGGAAATCCCGGAACAGTATTGCAAGGCTCTTGAACTTGTGGTGAAGAACTCGCGGCTCATAGCTGCCGTGAAACGTGCGGTAATTAACCAACTGAACGTCATCCAGCCATCTTAAATCAATTCTGAAAATTATGGTATTGGAATCAAATCAGTTCAACCAGCTTGTAGAGGAGGTGAAGAAAGCCCTTCTTGTCGGCTCCCAAGGTGTGGGCGATGTGGAGATTGTCGATTCGCTGGCCGATATCGTGAGCCTGCCCGCCCTCCGTCTTGCCGGTATGGAAGAATCGGTGGTCGAGGCACCGCTTGAGTTGCTGTCTGCCCCTGCTGAGGAAGCTGCTGAGGAAGTGCGCAAAGCCGAAGCGGAGCGTGTCATAGTGGAGAACGCACGCAAGGAAGCTGAGAAATCCCGTGAAACGGCTGAGACAAAGCGTGCTTCATCTGAAAGTACCCGCGCATCTGCTGAAACTACGCGTATCAATGCCGAAAAGGAACGTGTGACAGCCGAAGGTCTCAGGAAAACGGCAGAGACAGAGCGAGGCAAAGCTGAAGCGGTCCGACAGACGTCTGAGACCGGACGGGCAACTGCCGAAACCGGCCGTGTTACTGCCGAAGGTAAACGTGTCAGCGCCGAGGAGGAACGTAAAAATGCTGAGACAGTGCGGGCCAACGCAGAGTCAACCCGACAGACAGCCGAAACGGGTCGTGTCAATGCTGAAACCGGTCGTGCTACAGCAGAAGGTAAGCGCGTTACTGCTGAGAATGCCCGAAGTACTGCTGAGGATACACGTAATAGTGCGGAAACTAACCGCCAAACAGCCGAAACCGGACGCGTAAATGCTGAAAGTGGCCGTGTAAATGCTGAAAGTACCCGTGTCACTGAATTTGCTGCCCTCAAGCAGGAATCGGAGACGGCTACTGCGAATGCTACTGATACGGCAGAACATCCTACCTACATCGGTGCAGACCACTATGTATACCAATGGGATAAGAACGCTAAAGAATACGTTAAGACGGATATCTATGTGAAAGGCAAGCCGGGAGATACATTCACCCTTCTTGGACGTTACGATACGCTTGATGCCTTAAAGACTGCTGTACCTGACGGGTCAAACATCACTGGTTTCTATTCCGTTGGAACTGCATTGCCTTATACATATTATGCCTGGTATAACGGTGATTGGCAAAGTCAAGGACAATTGCAAGGTCCAAAGGGCGATAAAGGAGACAAAGGTGATACGGGTGCAAAAGGCGCTACCGGTGCTACTGGTGCCACGGGTGCAGCAGGTGCAAGTGCCAGTATTACCGGTGCTACTGCTACGGTTGACGCCAACATCGGTACGCCCTCCGTGACCGTTTCTCTCGGTGGTACCGCATTGGCCAGAACCTTTTCCTTTGCTTTCAAGAACCTGAAGGGTGCTACCGGAGCAAAAGGCGCTACGGGTGCTACCGGAGCTACTGGACCTAAAGGGGCGACTGGTGCGCAAGGGCCACAAGGGCCGCAAGGTGTCGGTGACCCGACAGTTACCGGTGTGAATACGGTCACGACATTGACCTCCCTGCCGATTTCCAAGAGAAGTATCACTGCAAGTTTGGGCTCTGCCACGAACATCAGCCTTGCTTCCGGAATGTCAGTGGGTAATGATTTGTATATCCGTTGCGTCGCATCGGCAGCATTCACACAGCCGATACCCAATACCGGGGCGTTCACTTCGATGTCCGGTACTTCAATCAGTGTTTCCGCTGGAGATATCTTTGAGATTAGTATCTGGTGCTATGCCGCTGGTGCCTATTCAATATCCGTAAAAACAAGGGACTAAAGTTTATGAGTGTATTAAAAAGACGAAGCAATAATATAAAGGACGGTCAGTATGTGATTGCATTCTCCGACAGTAGAGCCTTAATAGATATTTCCAAGGATTGTGGAATGACATGGACCAGAAAACAGCCTTCCGACCTTACTAATGTAAACGAATACTTTTTCAGCAACGATAAAACGAGGATAGCCATGTCCGGAGACGGTAGACATATCTATTGCTCATGCTATATGGCAAATGTGGGATTATTGCGTTCTACGGATTTTCTGGAGACGGCAGAACCTTTCAAGCCTGATAATTGCTATTCCGTGTACTCGATAGCCTGCAACGGCAGGGGGAATCTGGTCGCTATTGTATGCAAGAATAACAATAACAAATATGATTTGATGCTTTCCGGGGA
>ERZ772881.1777-NODE-1777-length-17916-cov-6.318683_pt1 | contig 17916 bp, 12 predicted proteins | sample MGYA00580581_ERZ772881 | MGnify/ENA primary metagenome ERZ772881 (study PRJEB29015, sample SAMEA2737668) | human gut metagenome | biome: human gut; feature: human-associated habitat; material: faeces | place: China | collected 2012 ...
CATGGGCTTGGCTTTCAGGTTTTCGGGGTAAATAAACATTTTGTTCCTCCAAAGCAAAACCGCTGCCGAGAATCTCAGCAGCGGTTCGCGCGATATATTTCTTATTCTTCGGCGGCACCGGTGTCCTTTGCCAGCGCCTGCCGGATGCAGTGGATGACGAAGTCCTTCTGCGTCATGCCGTGCTGTTTCAGATACGCCTTGAACTGTTCGAACAATTCTACCGGCACCTGCACACAGACAGGTCTTGTTACGTCCTTCTCCATCGTCTGCCGTTCCTCCATTTCATAAAATTTTGTGATGAGCGTAGTCATGTACTGACTTAAGGTCTCGCCAGATTCCGCCTGTCGCTGCCGCACCTTGTCATGCAGCTCCACGGGGATCTGCGCGCAGAGGTTGCGCGTTTTTTCTGCCATAGCAGTTCCTCCTGTCTTTTTAATGGTAAAGCTAAGATACCCGAAAGCAAGTGTGAAAGCTATTACCAAAGCCAACTAAAACTCCCACTCCAAACCAAGCGTAATGACCATAGCCACCCGTTGCATGAGGTATTCCACGCAGGGGATGGCAACGCTGTTGCCGAGGGCTTTGTAGCGTGCAGAGTCAGAAGCGCCGGGGACATCGGTCCAACCGTCCGGGTACCCCTGGAGCCGTTCACACTCCAAAGGCGTTAAGCGGCGAATGAGATTCCGGCAGTCCGCATCCCAGGAAGAGGGCGGCTGGCAGACAAGGTCTGTAGCGTCCTTGTGCTGCCGCGCGCTCTCCGTGGAGGCAACATCATCATCCTTAAACTGATCTACCCTCTGGCGGGCATAGACGCTGTGGCGATCCGTGGCGGTCAGGGTATAGGAAATGTCCCGCTGCCAGCCGAAGCCGTTGCCGCCGTTTTGCGGCTGCCGGTCAATGGCGTTGCCCGCAATGCAGATGACTTCCTCCTGCTGTACAAGGGGAATGTTGTTCCCTCCGGTCCCATAGCGGGCGGACATGGTGGGCGCTACATCATGCGGCCCCGTGTATCTTCCGTCAATGCCGTGGTTTTCATAAACTTTGGGTCCTGTCGGACGCAGCACCAGAGGCTGGTGCCCGTGTTCCTGTGCCCGCAGGGTTCCGGTGACATTTTCGCTGCACTCCATGATCTGCCCGCCCTGATCATTGATACAGAGGATGCTGGGCATACAGTTTCCGCTGGGGCTGCCTTTCAGGGTAGGCGATACGTCCTCCTGATATCCAATGGTCCCGGCGCTCGCGCCAGCTCCAGCAGAAAATCCCGCGACAAGGGTTTGCTGTTTCAACCCCGGCTGAGCCTGCAGCGCGCCTGCTACATCATGCAGGTCACGCACCTCGTCCCGCTGGTTGGCGGCGAATGCGATCTGCTTTTGCAAGTCGTTCTGATTGATGCCGGGATTTGTGATAAAGGTCTGCATTTGAAGGTTCTGCGTCGCCATCAGAGCGCCGGACACACCGTCCAGGTCAATGCCTTCATTGCGCTGATTGATATGGTAGGCTTTCGCTTCGCCGGATATGGGCGCGGGCGGGTCAAGCCCTGCCTGCATACGCAAAGCTGCTTCCAATAAGGGTGGCAGCGATTTGCCGCGGCAGGCTGCGCGGCGCAGGATACCCAGGCACGCTGTCTGGGATAGCGAGTATCGGGATGGCGCTGTAGCCTGCAAAATCTGCCACAAGGAACACTCGACGGCGTCTTTGGGGCACTCCGAAGTGTTGGGCGTCCCAAACGATCCAAGCCACGGAGGATCGTACTCCCAATATGCCCCCAGCATATTCCCAGCGCCCGGTCTCAGGTCTAACAGCATGAAGGTATGGTTCTTCAACTTGGAGGAACGCTTCGAGGACTTTTTGAAAATCCGCCCCAGGCTTTTTTTGACCCGTTTCAGCGTCCCGCCCACTTGAGAGAGCGCCGACGACATTTTCCCAAATCCCGAATCTCGGCCGAATATGGATTCCTGTCCTTCCAGATTTTCTGTCTGCATCTCGCATCTCCTGAATGATTCGTATTTGTTCCATAAAGAGGCCAGAACGCGCGCCAGCAAGACCTGCCCTTGCGCCGGCAACGGAGAGATCTTGGCACGGGCTGCCCCCGCAGATGATGTCCACAGGCGGCAGCTCCGCGCCATGCAGCTTAGTGATGTCGCCTACATGGATCATGCCGGGAAAGCGCAGCTTTGTCACCTCAATGGGAAATGCTTCGATCTCCGACGCCCATACCGGCGTGATGCCGTTGCGGACCGCAGCCAAAGGGAATCCGCCGATACCGTCGAACAGGCTGCCCATGGTGATTTGTGTTAACCATGTCATATCATCACCCTTTCATTTGATCGCCGCGGCGATGGTTCGGGTGGTGTTGACGGCAGCCTGCGCCGTATAAACGGCGCTCGTAATATTGGCCTTTGTTGTGGTGTCCAGACCGAAGCTGCCGGCGATGCGGGGAACTTCGCCTGCGGAGAGCATGAGTCCAACGCCCATCAGCGCGTGGTCTTTGAACACCATAAGTCCCGCAATGAGGATGGTGGACTGGAGGAAGGCAGTCAGGCACAAGCCGATGACCTGCCGCGTCCAACTCATAAAGCCATCCAGATAGCCACGCGGGACGCTGAACATATAAAGGCTGCCCACGGCAATTTGAATCAGCAAAATGCCTCCGCGTTTCAGATTGGCGAAAAACACCTTCAGCACCGCATAGCCCATAAGGATCACGCAAAAGAGAAGCATAATGGGGCTGGTGATGATGCCAAGGCCGAAGTGGGAGCTGTTCACCACATCCGACAGGGTCTGGATCTCATTGAGCTCCGTAATGATGTCCTGTCCCACCTCACCAATGCTCCGACCGTAGCCGGTAAGCCCTGCGGAAAAGGTTCCCTGCAGCGACACCGACAAAGCATAGAGCCGGACAGGGACAACGGTGAAGAGACTCACCGCCAGAAAGCCCTTGATGATATTCATCCCGCACTGCTGGAGATTGCCTCTGCCGGTGGAGTATTCAATGCCGCATTCAAAGGCGCAGACCACCACGCTGACGGCAAACAACGCCCACGCAAGGCGGGAGAAAAAGAGAATAATGGCGCTGACCCATTCCAGTTCAAAAAGTTCCACGCCCATATTGCCCATGAGGGCAAAGAAATTGCCGAGAAAGCCCACGATCTGCCCGTAGATCCAGTCCACCAGCTGATCCAGGACCGTCGCGGCAACAAAGTTCCAAATAAATATTGTTCATTCACCTCCGGAGACGCAAAAAGACCGCCGCCCGGATGGGCGACAGCCTTTCGCATAGAGTATTTTGTTTTGCATCTGACTGCAGCGCTTACTTGAGCAGCCGCGGATAATCTGTTGTGCCATTGACGATCGCATAAACGTAGACGGTGTCCCCAATCAATTTGTAGATGGCAACATAAGTCTTCGTCAGCACAAGTTTACGGTAACCGCTTGCCGCAAGGATCGGGTCCGGATGCGTTTGCCCCATCAGCGGGAAATCCCGCAGACGGTTTATGGTCGTTTTCATCGTACTGTAGATTTTCCGCGCGTAGGGAGTTCCTGCCTCCGTAATGTGATACTTTACGATCTCCTCGAAGTCGTGTTGAGCAGGTGGAAGATAGACCAGTTTACTTTTCGTAGGCACGGAACAGCTCCTCCATTCTTTCGTCAAGCTCCTCCGGCGTGCAGACAGGCTCTCCGCTCAATCTGCTGAGTTCCGCAGCATAAATTTTGTCGCGGTGTCGGAACATTTTTTCCCGCTCCTCGTATGCTGCCATGCTCATATAAACACCGTCATCTTCACCCTTGTTCGTAATGAAGATCGGTTCACCGGATGCCTTTGCCAGCTCGGAGATCTGCGTGTACTCATTCCGCAGAGCAGAGGATGGTCTGATTTGCATAGAAAGCCCTCCTTATCAATTTCTTGATAGTATTATATCAAGATAAGACCTTTTATGCAAGCCTATCTTTGTGAGGTGTAAAAGGTGACTTTATAGGCCTACATCATTCGCCGGCAAAGCAACCATAGGTGAACAGAGAACGGGATTCCTATGTGAATGTGATGCATAATATCTCGATTAAACAAACGGTAATCACTGGCGGAAGAGTGATTATAATTGCGGCCAAGCAAAATCTACAAAAAGGTTAGTAAAATCTATAAATGAAGAAAAATAAGCATAATTATATGAAAATAGTTCTGAAAACGTCGAAAATGGAATTTGTTCGAAAGTGATGTGCAAAAAGAAAGCACAGAGCAAATAGAGAAAAAAGTTGCAAAAACAGGCTATTCCGCAATGGAATAGCCTGTTTTTGCTGGTCCGAGTGACTGGAGTCGAACCAGCCTGACCTTGGTCCCAAACTTTTGAATAAAAATTTTTCTACTTTTTCCGGTGCTTTATAGCCGCTTTTGTTTTATTATGGACGCTCTTCGCAACTCTTGACTCCACTGTTTCCACATACTCCACGTCTGTTTGTAGTCAAACATGTGGTCAAAAACCGCTTTCTGAACACCCTCGTGACAGGGGACAGAAAGCGGTTTTTCATAGTTTGCCGGAGTGCCGCGGACGGATGCTTCGTCGCTCCGGTTTGCCGCATTGTACCTCTGCTGGAGAGGTTAAGCAAGTCCTTTATGCAGGGATAGGCGGCGCAGAATTTGCGTCGCTATAGACAAAGAATAGGGACTTTCCCTTAATACGAGCTGCATTTTAAGGGAAAGCCTGTCAAACTACGGGAAAGCATCTGCTCCTTGCGAGGAAACCGCTGTTGACTTTCGTCGCAATTTTGCCGTGAATATTTTTCGATTGGCACTCAAAGCGAGGACTACCTGCAGATTGGGCCAGACATAATCTTCACTGCTTGATGCGTAGCACGCGCTCGCTGCTCTGTTTCAAGTGCATCTAAAAGAGCCTGCCAAAGAGTTGAATTTGGCTCGTATTCTGCATAGTCTTCAAGATACCGTTGGATATCATCGGCAGCCAACGCAAGAAACTTATCGTCCAGAAACCGAATGTGGCGCTTAATATAACCGGAAACTACTGCGGGCATATATGTGTTTCTGCCCATCGCATACCGCATTGCTGACAGCAGGATCAACCGAAAGTCGGCGTCACGGATAGGGGCGAGCAGGTCCTGAGGGAACAACAGGAGTTCCTTGCCATTATTCATGCATACGCGCAGCGGTCGCTGTTCTTCTGTTACCCGGTCCAGTAGGTTGTTGGTTTGCTCTTTCAGTTCATCAATGGTGATGGATTCATAGTCCTGAAATGTGTTTGATTCGTAATTCATCATTTGACCTCCAATCAGTTTATCCTCGCTATGAGGTGTTGGCATTGTAGCTCTGACTGCCTGGAGGGTCAAGCATTTCTTTTGCAGCTTGAAAATAAATCTAATAGAGTCAAAATTCGTGCGAATTTATCATTATCTTGCTTTCTCTGCCCGAATGTGCTATCATTAAAAACAACGCTGTCATGTGTTGGAATAGGCCTTGGCAGTATGGTTGCAATAGACCGAATGCTCTGCCAAGCGGCAGAGCATTTTTTGTATATCGGTACGGAGGAGATATTTTATGTCTGTGAGTTATAAAAAACTCTGGAAGCTGCTCATCGATAAGGACATGAAGAAAAAAGACCTATGTGAAAAGGCGGGTATCAGCCCAGCATCCGTCACCAAAATGGGCCGGAATGGGCATGTCACCACAGAGATACTCGTGAAAATTTGTGCGGCGCTGGATTGCCGGATTGAGGATATCGTGGAGATCGTGCCAGATGATAAAAAGAATATATAGTTTGGAGACCGAGATTTTTCGGGACTATTTGGAGCATTTATATATTTTTTAACTAAAGATAAAATGAGCGTTGAATCAATTACGTTGTTGTCAGTTTCGAATTTGGAGTGAGAAAAGCAATGGCTCGAAAAAAGAATAAAGAGCAAATACACTATAATATGAGCTGTGTGCGCAATAGTGATACGGCCCTTGAAAAGTTACTTTGCGAGGAACTAACACATAACGGAGTAACTACCTATACAAGAAATAATAAAACAATCTTCGGAAAGCCAGATATCGCCTTTACTGCCAGAAAAGTTGCTGTTTTTTGCGATGGAGACTTTTGGCACGGATACGATTGGGTGAATGCGCAGAATGAGATAAAGAGTAATCGAGAATTCTGGATACCCAAAATTGAACGAAATATGCATCGGGATTTGGTAGTCACAACTCGATTGCAAGAACAAGGATGGACAGTGCTCAGATTTTGGGGGCATGAAATACTTAAAGAAATGGATTTCTGCATATCCACCATACTGGACGAACTTCGAAATCTGCCGCAACCCCCATACAGAACAATTGATTTGTGTGCTGGAATCGGAGGCATCCGAAGAGGATTTGAATTGACTGGCCGTTTTCAAAATGTGCTGTCCTCAGAAATAGATAAATACGCATGCAAGACATATCAACACCTATTTGGTGATGATCCCCATCACGATCTTACAAGCGACGAATTCAAGACCTTGGTATCTGAAACGCCTTATGATGTTTTGCTTGCTGGATTCCCGTGTCAGACATTTAGCCGTGTCGGTCTGCAGGAGGGATTCGATGACGATAAAAAGGGGAAGATTTTCTTTCATATTTCAGAAATCATACAGAAGACTCGTCCATTTGCGATTTTTCTCGAAAATGTTGACCGTTTGGTGACGCATGACGAAGGACGGACATTCCGGATAATTATCGACACGTTAGTCAAAAGACTCGGCTATCACATTATAGGCGTGGAACTACGGGAAGACGGGGGCTTACAATATACGCCGAAAGCATTTATAAGAAATTCACGCGATTTTGGTGTGCCGCAAAATCGTCCTCGTACATATATTATCGGCTTTGATACGGAACGATTTTCCCCCGAAGAATTAGCCAGACTGCCCCATGAGCTGCCTTTGAATCGCGCCAATGAAATATACCACGACTTAAATGATGTTCTGGAGCATAATGTCCCGGCAAAGTATTATATGGCGTCAGGCTATCTGGACACACTTATTAGGCACAGAGCCAGGCAGGAAGGAAAAGGATACGGCTTCGGATATCGAATAGTTAATGCGGAAGGAATTGAAAGGCCAATTGCCAACACATTACTGGCAACGGGCGGTTCCGGGCGAGAACGCAATTTGATTTATGATCCCCAAGCTGGCATCGCCGGACAAATAATCAAGGGTAAGAAAACTCCGCTCAACGACAAGGGAATCCGTGTAATGACACCATCGGAGTGGGGCAAACTACAGGGCTTTATTAATTACGGATTTGTCGATGAAAACGGAAAAGACGGATTCTCTTTTCCGGAAGAAATTCCAAATGTGCAACGGTATAAACAGTTCGGAAACTCTGTTACCATTCCGGTGATCGAAGAAATGGCAAACTTCATACTTAAGTGCTTAGAGGTCTTACGGGGAGAATAATAAACGGAGGTGCAAGTCCATGACAGCAGACAAACTCGCTGATGCAATTTTGAATAAGTGCGATATTTATTACGGTGGAGCACTTATTTCAAAAGAAGCCATAATCGAGAAATATCTTGCATTCTTTGCGAAATCACTGGCATCGAAGGAACGCACGATAAATTTTGCATTGCACACAGGGTCTGTCTGCTTCGATGTAATTTCTGTTGTAGCCGTTGCGTTGGGCTGCTTATCTTATAATCTGTCAACAAATGATGACATTATATCTTCGCTTCAACCTAATGATATGGTTCTCTTCAAGGGACAACGATATCGTTGGAAAGGAACCAGATTTGAATGTGGAAACCTATGCATGATAATCGAGCAGGACGGAAAAGGAAAGAACGGAAAGGCTACCAGCTATCTTCCGTTGGAGCGAAATAAACATCTTATCAAACCATACTATGGGGATTCTCAGGTGACGGACGGCCGCGGCGTAAAAAAACGCAGCACAAATCGCGAGGACTTTCTGTCCTATATCTTTGATGTGGATGTGGCCGAGATTCCCACTCAGATTGATGTTTCCGTTGTCGTTGTTGCGGAACGAAATTCCTTCGGCGAAATTTGCAAACAGGTTAGGATTGTATATGGAGGTGAAAAGTCCGTTAGCCTATTGGATATCATTCCGGCAGCATATTACACGGGGAGCGGTGACGAATATCAGTATGGCCTTAATCCGACAAAAGCCGAGCCTGTTTTGAAAGTAACCGGAAAAATTTCAACCGCACGAGACTTGGCGTTAGACAACCACGGGAACAAGGTTGTTGGGTTGCTGGTTACGGGCGGTATCTCTCTTTTGGAAAACAACTCGGAACTCGCCGATTTACTTAGGAGAAAGCTCCTTCGGTTTGTCCATGTTATCTCCCCCCTGAAAACCGATATCGGTGAACGTATTCTGGAGGTATATGACGAAGCATCCGTGTTTGCCTGCACAAAAGAACTGCTTTCGCAAAACAGTCAAATGATTCGAAGTGAAAATCCGCTTACCGTGGAACTTCACAGGCAGATTATGAATGTAATCCACAACACCGTCACTCCGATTGTGGTTTCGGGAGGATGGGAGTGGACCGAGTACCGCCGCATAAAAAGCGCCATTCTGACAATTAGGCAATCAAACTGGCAAGATTCCGAAAAAGATGACTTTGTGATAACGGCATATGGGCTTCTAAATCTCATGAATACCGCTCTTTTCTCTATGGAAGAAATGGAAAAAGCGATAGATGAACGTCGGATTCATCAGGCTGTATTGCCACCACAGGAACGAATTGCAAGATTGTGGGACATTGCCGAACGAGCGGGTTCACTGCAGGATCTATGCATTACGGTGGCTGATGCTCTGGAGCAAAAGTATAAGGAGCGATTAATCGAAGCTCCTAAGGCAGATTTTGTCGATAAGTATATTAAAGCTCACGGGAATGACAAAATAGCAATTGTTGTTCCTAAAGCATACTATTCGGATATTTTGCGTTTTATCCACCCTGATTATTTCCGAGACGATCATGTCATTTGCGTGACTGCTAACCGCTTTGATTTTCACGGAGAATATGATGCGATTCTTTGCGTAGGCGAGATTAATAGCAGGCGCTTTGATCCGTTGCAATGCTCAAGCGTGCGTAATATAGATGTTCTCCTTTATGATTGCGAGGAAAAAGTATTCTCCTACCGAAGGAATAAACAGAAAAAGCTCGTGCGAAATCTGAATCGAAGAATAGGATTTACCGAAAGTAGCAGCGAACCGGAAGACAGTGATACTCCGGAAGAAAAAAGCCTGGCATCTGATTTGCGGCAATTTTCCGCATTGGATGAGTACATTAACAGTTTTGGTGCTTTTGATATCCGTAAAATTGCCCACACATACACAACCGACGGTGGGCATGTCCCGGTGGCAGAGGTAAAGTTTGTCGGCTCATTTGTTACCGGAGAACAAATTTTATTCTCGAAGTACTATGCTGCCGCAGTTTTTGATGCCGCTTCCGAAAGCGTAACGGAGAAATCTCCGGAGCAGCTGCGCCCGGGAGATGTGTTGGTATTTGTAAAACGAGACGATTACACAAAGAACATAGTTGACTTCATATATGAGAGGCTTCTTCATGATGGTAAGCTGGGACAAGATGCGGTAAATGCATTCGAAAAATCTCAATACTGGAAAGAAGCTCTGCGAGAATATAAAAAAACTAACGGGCTTACCTACAGAGGTGTAGCGCAAAAATTGCGCAAGGTCGGAAGCAAAATGCAAGAGGTAACAATCAGGCAGTGGCTGGTTGAAGATAGCCACATCGTCGGGCCGAGAAACGAGCAAACGCTGGAATACATAGCAGCCCTAACCCAAGACCCATACCTCTTGGCAGATGCCCACGGCTTTTTTACCTCGTGTGCCGAGGTTCGACATGACCGGCGAAAAATACTGGATTTGATAGCAAAGGCTATCGGCGACAAGCTAAGCGGCAATCTGCCGCCGGAGGGCAGTGTCCTTAGTGTTGTTTATGATAACGTGGACAGTCTTTCCGAAACCATGGAATTGGATAATATATCGGAACTAAGTGAAAGCGTTAATATCGGTGTCGGCCTTGTGAACACACCCATTACGGAAACGGAGGTATTGATGTGACGGATAACGAAATTAAGCGGTCAATGATTTCCGCCCGAGAAGAGTACATCAACATAATCAAATCCGAGCTGCTCGGACCTGGATCCGAGTTCTCTTTGCCAGATGCGGAACACGAGTTGATTTCCAGTACTCCGACAAGCCGTTATTCCGTTGGCATTCTGTTTCCGCAGGGGAACGAAGTCAATCAGGATAACGATGAGACGGTGGAATTAGAGGAAGCCGACAATTCGGCTGAGATTACCGATTCGGCTTCTGCCGAAGAGCCGATTGCCGATCCCGTTCAACAGAAGAAACAGAGTACCTATGCATTCGATGAAACCGCCGATGAAAATCTGGATGAAGAAATCGGAATGGCTACCCAGTATATGCCCTCGTCTATGGGTATTACATTCATCGCAAGCGGAAATACGAACATCGTCAGAGGGAGTCTGACATTTGCCACATACAGAAACGCAAAAGTCCCGGATTGTATGATTCCCTATTGGCCTGATGACCCCGACACCTATACGGTTCCTCCTGAATTGGCTCATATTGTGGCATACGACAAGGAAGTTCATGCGCTGCGGCTGATTTCTTCCGTTACCGCTAAGGAAGCCCGGAGTATATTTGAGCGCGATACGATTCCGGAAAATGAGTTCAATATTCTCAAGAAAATAATCTATCGGTTTGTCGACTACTGTGCTATGGGGTATGTGCGAGTTCCGCATGAAATTCCGGAATTCGTGCTTGACTTTAGTCATGGAGATTATGTCGATGATGAACGCAACCGCAGCCTGGATGATACAGACGCTAAGCTGGTGGCATTGAGAAGGAGAATCGGTGCCGATTTGTGGTCAGTTACCGTTATGCTGGTAAACGGTCGGAAAGAATCTCCCGTAAAAGCAAATCGCTGTATTTTTCAGGCAAAATTGAAAGTATCGTCCGAGAAGAATGATTTCGTTTTTGCAGAAAGCAATCCCCATGCAGATACAACCGCAATGGATTCGGAAGAACAATCTTTGGATTTGTTGTACCGCCACAAAAAAATATACGGAACTGGCCTGGGAACATCCGTGAGTTGGGACATTAATGCATCCGGAATCGGGAGCATATGGAGCGATTTCTTCCCGACCGTTGAAATTCCGCCAATGAGTTTCTCTCTGCCTCAGAACGGGCTTATCAAAGATGAAGAATTGTCCATGAAGTATTTGTCTGACCTTGATTCAACCGACAGAGCCACCAAACTTGCATCCATGCGGAGTTTGGTCGACCTGTATAGAAATTGGGTGGACGATCTGGAAAGAGTAGCCGCAACACTCGATTCCAGATACGAATCCGCTGCCGCCAATAACATCGGAGAATGCCGGCGGGCATATAAGCGAATGTACGCTGGAATTGATTCTCTGGAACAAAATGACGAAGCATACACAGCCTTTTTGCTGGCGAATCGTGCAATGTTTATGCAGAGAATTCATATTGCAATGCAAGGAAGTATGGCCAAAACAAACGCCGACCGTTACCCCGGGGACGAAGAAATAGCCGATCGACTTCGTGGCATGGATTACGGCCGGGAGAGTGACGATAAATGCAGATGGAGACCTTTCCAGATAGCGTTTTTGCTGATGGATATCAACTCCATAATTGATGATGAGTCCCCGGAGAGGAGCATCGTCGATCTGATATGGTTTCCCACCGGCGGCGGCAAAACCGAGGCATACCTTGGACTGACCGCATTTACAATTTTCTATCGTAAGCTGGCACATCCCAAAAACTCCAATGGCACGGCTGTTATTATGCGCTACACGCTCCGCCTTTTGGCGGCGCAGCAGTTTACCCGCGCTGCTACACTCATTTGTGCTTGCGAGTACATTAGGCAGGATTGCGCTCAAAAGAGACATAAATATCCTTCCTATCCGTTGGGGAAAGAGCCGATTACAATCGGACTCTGGATTGGCGGATCTCATATTCCAAATAAAAATGTCGGAACCGGTGAGCGTTCCAATAGTGCGGAATATCATTTGGGTAAGCTGCAGAGTGTGAGCAGCCCATATTATGTTCGTAACGAAAAGGAACGTCATAATAAGTTCCAGGTGTTGAAGTGTCCCTGGTGTGGAACAAAGATGGTTAAGGATGATAAAAACGGCCATCTGGTTGGAGAATGGGGATATAACATGAGCGGCGGTAAACATTTTTATATGTTCTGTCCGCACGAAGATTGCGCATTTACCAAAAGGCTTCCTATTCAGATTATCGATGACGAGCTCTATGACGCACCTCCTACATTATTGTTTGGCACTGTGGATAAATTTGCCATGCTTCCTTGGGACGGACGAATCGGTGCATTTTTTGGCATCGGGAAAGACAATCGCACTCCGGAACTTATTATCCAGGACGAATTACACTTGATTTCGGGCGCATTGGGTACGGTTGTTGGACTTTATGAAACTGCAGTGGACGCAATTTGTGGTCAAAAGGGTGTATATCCCAAAGTGATTGCATCTACCGCTACGATACGGAGGGCAAAAGAGCAGTGCTCCGTGCTGTATAACCGCGAGGTGGTGCAATTCCCGGCTCCCGGATTGGATGCGGAGGACTCCTTCTTTGCAAAAGAGTCTGCCGTTGATTATGAAAAAGGTGATTACGGGCGTAAGTATGTTGGTATTATGCCTTCCGGCAAAACCAAAGCCATGATGGAAATTCGCACTATGGCTGCGCTCATGCAGAAGATTTATACCATGGACCTTTCGGAAGAGGTTAAAGATAAGCTGTGGACGTTGACGGTATACTTTAACAGTCTGAAGGACCTGGGTAAGGCTTCAACGTTGGTGGACGATGACGTAAAGGATTTTATTGTTCGCACGGCAAATCGTATGTTTACGGGGAGACGGCTCATCGTCAGTGCGGATGAACTTACCAGTCGCGTTTCCACTACGGCATTAAATGAAACTTTGGACAAATTGGAAAAGATCGAGTACTCCAAAGAAAATGAAACGGCCAAGCGGTATGCTTCCAATGTGCTACTTGCCACAAACATGATCTCCGTTGGCATTGACGTGGCGCGGTTGAATGTCATGTTGATGATTGGACAGCCTAAACTTACCAGTGAATATATTCAGGCATCCAGCCGCGTGGGACGTTCCTTCCCCGGCGTTGTCTTTGTGCAGTACGATGCGACAAAGAGTCGCGACCGCTCCCACTATGAGCGATTCCCCTCTTATCATGAATCATTTTATCGTTTTGTCGAGCCAACCGGAGCAACTCCGTTCTCCCGCCCGGCGCGTGAGCGAGCTCTGCACGCCATCCTCGTTTCAATGATGCGTCAAATGACCGGAATGAGCGAAGACAAGGACGCCATCAACTTTGACAAGGAGTACTTTGCGGACACAATAAAACAAATCGAAACATTCGTTACAGATAGGGTGACAGGGATTAACGAGCGCTCCGAGGTACAGGCAAAAGACGATGTAGACGAAATCCGGACGGAGATTGAGGAGTTCTTCGATCTTTGGCAATCCTATGTGGATGAATGTAACGGAGAACACCCATCCGTTCCGTTGTATTTTGGCCGTCGATTCATGGTTAATCCTCCCGCAGGAGATGCACGTCGGCTGCTTAAACAATACAATTCCTCAGGTAAGGATAGTGCCGTTGAAACTTTGACCTCAATGCGAAATGTGGATACCCCGGTATCGGGCAGTATTATAGTTTGGGGGGATAACAATGTCTGAACAGGTGAAGGCAAAGGTGGAACTGAATAAGGTTACCCACTCCGTTCGTGCCGCTCAGGCGGTTTTGCAGTATGGTGTAGGAGCTATGGTGGACTTCCCGGATCAGACATTGGTTACGGCTGCGCCAGAGTACTGGAGTGGGACAAGCAGAATCTATGATGATCGCTTTGCCAAAGCCCTTGGGGTGGACTACTTTGCTTTACCCACCAACATTGCGTACGCACGTTTTCCTGAATGGTATTTCTGTCCGAAGTGTCGAAGATTTCAGCCGTTAAAAAACTGGGTGTCCGAGTACAGAAAAACAGCCAAGCCAAAAATGCTTGAACGGGATGAGTATATGGTTGAGCATATGCAATGCCCCCGGTGCCGACAGGATTTGGTTGTAGCGCGTATTGTCACGGTGTGTGAAAGTGGTCATTTGAATGATTTCCCCTGGGTAAAATGGGTTCATGCAAAGGCGAAGAAACCGATCTGCGGAAATCCGGAGCTGAAATTTAAGACGGGCGCATCCGGAACGGAAGGGCTTGAAGGATTGAGCGTTAGCTGCTCCTGTGGTGCCGTTGCGACATTAAGAGGCGCATTCGATAAGGATTGCTTTCAAAAACTGGATGAAGATTTGGGAACCAATCAGTTCAGATGTGACGGAAATCATCCGTTTCGGCACACCAAAGAAAAGTGCGTTTGCTACCCCAAAACCGTGCAGAGAGGCGCATCGTCCGTTTACTTTCCTGTAGTGCATAGTTCATTGGTCATTCCTCCGTATGCGGATAAGTTGAATGCAAAAATAGAGCAAAGCAAAGCTTATGATGATTGTATGACTATCATAAGCGATGAGGACCCCGAAGAAAAGATCGCAACAATCACCCGGCGATTGCCGAAGTGGGTAGATAAAATTGCACTGGAGATCGGAGCACCCCACGCAGAAGTTGAAAAAATTCTGACTCAAAAATGGTTGGATCCGGTGCCGGAAGGCGTAGATGTGGCCGGAATCCAGTATCGTGTGGAGGAATATACAGCGCTGTCTGGCGAAGTAGGTGTAGCTGGTTCCGGGCTGGGCGATTTTTCACGTGAGGAAATGGATATCTCTGAGTATGATCTCCCTCATATTAAAGCCATTTCCCTCATAGACAAAGTGCGCGTGGTAAATGCATTGATTGGTTTCTCCAGAATTCAGCCGACAATGACCCGCAATGATGTAGGTTTTGTTGATGTGAAGGAACCCAACACTCGATGGTACCCCGCTTATGAAGTCCGAGGTGAAGGCATTTTTATCGAGTTTAACCAAGAAGATATCGATAATTGGGTTGAAACCCATCCGGCAGTCAGCGAGAGAGCCGCTATACTAAACCGCAATTATGCGGCATCGTTCATCGGAAGAAACCATCCGCAAACGATAACGCCTAAATTTCTTATGCTGCACACGCTATCCCATTTGCTCATTTCTCAGTTGAGTTTTGAATGTGGGTATAGCATTGCTTCCCTGAGTGAGCGATTATACTGTGCGGAGGAATCCGACGGGAAAAATATGGCGGGTATTTTCATTTATACGGCCAATGGTGATGCAGAGGGAACATTGGGAGGACTGGTTCGGCAAGGGAGACCGGATGCGTTCCCTGGTATTCTCAGAAAAGCAATTGCAAACGCCAAGACATGCTCAAATGATCCTGTATGTATCCTGAGTAGAGGCCAAGGACGCGATTCATTGAATCTTGCTGCTTGCCATGCCTGTGGACTTCTACCTGAGACTTGCTGTGAGGAGCGAAATGCCTTTTTAGATCGTGGTGTTATTGTTGGTACCTACGAAAATCCGGAAATTGGTTTCTGGAACGATATGGACTGAGATTACTCAAACCCATGACCGGATTTTGCTTGAACAGCAGGTCATACAGGTGACCTCCTTGCAGATATTTACACCGCAAAATGCGGTGCATATCTACATTTTACCGTAAGGAGAACTCGTATAATGAAGCCGAATGATAAAATCCAGCTTTTTGAAAACCAACGCATCCGCACGGCGTGGGATGAAGAAAAAGAAGAATGGTATTTTTCCATCGTTGATGTAGTGGCCGTACTGACCGATCAGCCAGATCAGCGCCATGCGGCGAAGTATTGGAGTGTCCTCAAGACGCGCCTGAAAAAAGAGGGCAGTGAGTTGACTACAAATTGTAGTCAACTGAAAATGCGTTCTGCGGATGGCAAGCGATACAATACCGATGTGGCAGATACAGAGCAGCTTCTCCGTATCATTCAGTCCATTCCCTCACCCAAGGCAGAGCCGTTCAAGCTCTGGTTGGCACAGGTGGGACGGGAGCGCATTGAGGAAACTATTGATCCTGAACTGACCATCGACCGGGCATTGGAAACCTATCTCAAGAAAGGCTACACCCGTGAGTGGATCAATCAGCGGTTGCAGGCCATTCAAGTCCGCAAAGAACTGACGGATGAGTGGGATGCCCGCGGGGTTCAGGAGGGTGTGGAGTACGCCATCCTCACTGACGAGATCTCCCGCGCATGGTCGGGAATGTCCACCCGGCAGTATAAAAATCTGAAAGGGCTTAAAAAGGAAAATCTCCGCGACAACATGACTACGCTGGAATTGGTTCTGAATATGTTGGCGGAGGCCACAACCACGGAGATCTCAAAACAGAAGGCCCCGACAACCCTTTCGGAGAACATCAATGTGGCCCGTGCTGGGGGCAAGGTGGCTGGCGATGCGCGAAAGGCCATTGAGACGCAGACAGGTGTCCCTGTTATCACGACCAAGAATGCTGCGCAGCTCAGTGAAGTGGTGACAAATCTACTGGAAGATACAGCGGATATGGATAAATGATAACTGCGCATGAGAGAATGATGCCATTAGTCAAAACATCATAATCAATTTGCAGGATAGCAAGGAGGAATGGTAGCGTGTCCAAGAACGATCAATATAGGCAGTTGATTGCTGATGTTCGCACTGCCTATCAATCCGAGCAGCGTGAATTGAAGTGGTGCGATGAATGCCAAGAGATTAACCTGTGGACTTATTGGCAGGGACGCAGACATTTAGATGCCCGAATCATGCTGGTGGGGCAGGACTGGGGCTGCCCATGGGACGCAGGGGCTGCGGAGGTTATGCGGAATGTGCAGGCCATGAATCGTGGGCAGTCCATCGGCTATATGCGTGAAAATGAAAACCCAACAGATAGAAACCTCATTGAACTCTTTCGCTCGATTGGATTCGATATTCTGACAGACGATCCATGCCTGTTTTTTACGAACTTCGTGATGGGATACCGAGTCAAGGGAGCCAGCGGAAATTTTAAGAAAAGCTGGGCGGCGGCAGATGCAGAGTATTTCCGCCGACTGGTTGAGATCATCCGTCCGCGCATTCTTTTGTGCTTGGGTAAGGACACATGGAAAAGTGTGCTCGGCTGTTTTGGCGGCACTATATCAAACAAGATGAGCTACAACCGTGTTATTGAAAGTGAGAAGAACCCAGTGGTGGTAAAACTCTCAGATGGAATGCCGGTGTATGTGTTTGCCTTGGCGCACTGCGGTGTAATGGGGACGCTCAATCGGAATCGGGGCAGCGGCGATAAGCTCTTGTTAAGCCGACAGAAGAATGACTGGGCAAGAGTGCTTCCGGTATTTTGGAGTGATCCCCTGCTCTTAAATACATATTGGGAACCATCCATCAAAATGCTGCGAGAAATTGAAGCATCGGAGGAAAAACGGAGTTGGTGCAAGGCGTATTCGGTTTATGCACCACAGACGGACAAGCAAGGACTAATACGAACCTTTAGGCAGTTTATGAATGACACTTATAAAAATGGCGTGGTGATTGGAAACTACCGTGAAATGATGAATAGGTTGAATCTCGATGATCAGCAAGTTGTCAAAGCAGAAAGCGCATGGGTCGATACCCTATCGCTGTATGGTGCGGTGGCGTGCCTTGCGTATCATTTCCGACGGGATCATTTCTGCGAGGGCAGCCTCATAAACGACAGCGTGGCGAATGGGTGTGTGCTGCGATTAATGGAACGGATATATAAGCTGCTTGTTGCAATGCCGTAATAAAAGTGGGGCGGGTTAAAATCTGCCTCGCTATAGACAAAGAAACGCCGTGTGCTGATCGCAAGGTCAGCACACGGTTTTTCA